>Ga0209550_10002167_pt1 | contig 18932 bp, 16 predicted proteins | sample LauGreSuBDMM15SN_2_FD_187567 | JGI IMG/M metagenome (GOLD analysis project Ga0209550, IMG submission 187567) | Freshwater lake microbial communities from Lake Michigan, USA - Su13.BD.MM15.SN (SPAdes) (version 5) | ecosystem: Environmental > Aquatic > Freshwater > Lake | place: Lake Michigan...
ATATTATGGTATTGTGTTGCGCTCTACAAAAAATGTAAGCATAACATAGTACTGCAATAATAATTACCTTGAAAAAATGGTCAAAATGTGACATCTTTCTAGGGGAGAATTTATAGATATTCAAACATGAGATTATTAGTAATAGGGACTATTAATAGTGAGATACAAGCGGCTATTGTAATAGCTCGCTCCCATGGAGCGCGTGTTTTTTTTGAGAATGCAATAGATAATGCTCTGGAGATTTTACGTAATGGACAAGGCGCTGATATGGTGCTTATCGATTGCAAATTGGATATTGCTAAATTTGTGTCTTCTATATCATTAGAACATATTAATATTGATGTAGTTGCATATGGAGTAAGTTCAACCCCTAAAGAAGCCGTTGCTTCTATTAAAGCAGGTGCAAAGGAATTTTTGCCATTACCACCAGATGAAAAACTTATAGCAGCTTTGCTTACAGCTATTACAGACAATACAAGGCCTATGATAGGTGATTCTTTAGTGATGAAACAGGCGATAGAAACAGCCGATCAAGTTGCTAGGTCAGACGCAAATATATTAATTACTGGTAGATCTGGCACTGGTAAAGAAGTCATGGCTCATTATATACATAACACCAGCAATCGTGCTCAAAAACTTTTTGTACGCGTTAACTGTGCGGCTATTCCAGAGAATTTGTTAGAATCAGAGCTTTTTGGGCATGAGAAAGGTGCTTTTACTGGTGCTATAGCAAGGCGTATAGGAAAATTCGAAGAAGCTAGTGGTGGAACTTTGCTTTTGGATGAAATAAGTGAAATGAGTACGCATTTGCAAGCGAAATTACTACGTGCTATTCAGGAGCATGAGATTGATAGAGTTGGTGGTTCTACGCCTATTAAAGTAGATTTGCGAGTGATTGCGACTTCTAATAGAGATTTGGAAAAAGAAATAGAGAAGGGGTCATTTAGGGAGGATCTGTATTTTAGGCTAAATATAGTAAATATTGAATTACCTCAATTATCTGAAAGAATAGAAGATATTCCAGCTTTGTCAGAATTTTTTATAAAAAAATATTGCCATAATAATAATATTTCCCCAGTTAAAATTCTCACAAAGGATACTCTAAAATTTATGCAAGAATATAATTGGCCAGGCAATATAAGAGAGCTAGAGAATACTATGCATAGAGCAGTATTATTGTCCAAAGGAATAGAGATTTTGCCTAATGATTTAATGATTAAAAACAAAAATAATTTTTTAGGCAAAACCCTAGAAGCTGCTGAAAAGGATATTATAATGAATACTATGAAGCATTGTTTGGGCGATTCTACAGTAGCTGCAAATATTTTGGGAATTTCAATTGCAATGCTTCAGGAAAAATTGGCGAATTATCCTGATACTGCTGTAGATGCTTGATGGAATTTATATGTCATTAAAAATTGCAAATATTGAGCTTTCAAATAATGTCATACTAGCTCCAATGTCTGGAGTTACAGACTTGCCTTTTAGAAAATTAGTCAAAAAATTTGGTGTTGGTTTGGTAGTATCAGAAATGGTAGCAAGTCGCGCTATGATTATGGAGACGCGTCAATCTTTAAACAAATGTGCCATTATGCATGATGATGCAACAAGTGCTTGTGTTCAGCTTGCTGGCTGCGAACCAGAAATTATGGCAGAAGCGGCTAAAATGAATGAGGATATGGGCGCAAAAATTATTGATATTAATTTTGGTTGTCCTGCAAAAAAAGTTACTAATGGTTATGCGGGTTCTGCTTTGATGAGAGATGAGATATTAGCTGGAAAAATTTTAGAAGCTACTGTTAATGCTGTCAAGGTTCCTGTAACAATGAAAATGAGAAAGGGCTGGGATTCGGATTCTCAGAATGCCCCTAAATTAGCAAAAATAGCAGAAGATGCTGGAATTCAGATGCTTACTGTACATGGGCGTACAAGGCAGCAATTTTACAGCGGTGTAGCAGATTGGGCATTTATTCGCAATGTGAAAGAATCTGTGAAAATCCCAGTGATTGCTAATGGCGATATCAAGAATTATGAAGACGCTGAAAGAGCTTTGCTTGAATCAAGTGCTGATGGTGTGATGATTGGTAGAGGAGCTTATGGGAAACCTTGGTTACCTAGTCAAATAGCTCATTACTTATCTACTGGTGAAAAAAAAGCCAATCCATCTATTTTAGAGCAAAAAGAACTTGTACTTACTCATTATAGTGATATGTTAACTATTTACGGAACTGATACAGGCTTAAAACTTGCTAGGAAACATTTGGGGTGGTATAGTTCTGGTTTGCCAGATTCTAGTGAATTTCGAGCCAAAGTAAATCAATTACTTAATCCAGAATCTGTAAAACAGCTTATAGAAGAATTTTACAGTAATTTTATTTAAAGAATTATAAATGCATCAGCGCAATCATCAATCTATCAAGAGTTTTTTATCATTGCATCTTAAGGATTATTTTGCAATGCACGAAGGTGATATGCCAGAATCAGGATTATATGAACTGATTATGATAGAAGTAGAAAAGACCATGATAGATGAAACTATGATATATACAGATGGGGTGCAAGCGAAAGCGGCGCAAATTCTGGGTATCAGTCGTAATACTCTCCGCAAGAAATTGAGTGAATTAAATATTGTTCAATAATACTGCGTTATTAGATGTAACTCTTGTACAGACTCACTCAGTATCAGCCTCAGCTAAAGCTTTTTCGCGTTATCCCAGAGAATACCTTTTTTGGTGTCATCTTAAGCAGTAGGTTGGGATCCAGCGTAATAATACTTCTGCAACATTTTATTTTGGAGTCTTCTGGGTTCCAGCTTTTAGCCAAGAATTACACATATGTGTGGAGTATAAACTAATTAAATTTGGTAGCGGAGGAGGGATTTGAACCCCCGACACACGGATTATGATTCCGTTGCTCTAACCAACTGAGCTACTCCGCCAAAAGGAAACAGACCATCGTCTTAATTTATTATTCTGTCATTCCATAGAAGGCTGGTGTCCAGTATATTAAATAATACAACAATTGATGGTTTTTTAATGAATCGGATCCCAGCTTTCGCTGGGATGACAGTACCATACAATGACTTATAGATATCTTAACGTTTTGAGAATTGTGTGCTTTTACGAGCTCCGTGTTTACCATATTTCTTACGCTCAACAACCCTAGAGTCGCGAGTTAGTAAACCATGATGCTTGAGTTCAGTGTGGAAATTAGGATCGAAATTATCTAAAGCTCTAGAAACGCCATGGCGAATCGCTCCAGCTTGACCAGAAAGACCACCACCTTTAACAGTGCAAAATACATCAAATTGACCTAATGTTTTTGTTACTGTAAATGGCTGAGTAAGAAGTCTACGATGTGTATCTCTTGCAAAATACAAATCAAGCTCTTTATGATTTACAACAACTTTGCCTGACCCAGATTTAATCCATACTCTTGCTACAGAATTTTTTCTTCTGCCAGTGCCATAAGCGCGTCCTGCCGAGTCTTTTGATGCTTTTTTCTTTTGCACTACTTCGGTATGAGAAGAGTTTGCTGTTGCTGCTTCACTTACTGCTTTAACCAATGTTGATGGTATCTTTAAATTAGCCATATTTGTTACTTCTTATTCTTAATGTTTTTACTTGCAAAATCATATGCTACCGGCTTTTGTCCACTATGTGGATGTTCTTCACCTGCATATACATATAAATTAGAAAATTGCTTCCTACCTAACGGGCCGCGTGTGAGCATACGTTCTACAGCTAACTTTAAAACTCTTTCAGGATGTTTGCTAGCTAATATTTTGCCTGCTGTGGTTTCTTTAATCCCTCCAACGAATCCTGTATGGCGATAGTAAATTTTGCCATCTTTTGTAGCTGCTTTGTTCCCAGTCAAGCTGATTTTATCAGCGTTGATCACGATGATATTGTCACCACAATCCATATGCGGAGTAAATGTAGGTTTATGTTTGCCTCTTAAAATGCTCGCTATTTCAGACGCTAAACGTCCTACTATAAGGCTTGTTGCGTCTATAATAAGCCACTGTTTTTTAATGTCTGTCGGCTTAGCTGAATAAGTTTTCACGGCTATACTCTATAATTATTTAGTTTCTAAAATGAGACAATTATATATCATTAAATGATACTAGCTGTCAAGTTATAAGTTATAACTGTATAACTTTCCTGTTAATTCTTCGTTTTTTAGGTAATTACCCCAAATCAGCAGGGGGGGCTACTTCTCCTGTTGTCTGTATGGCGTTAGGGGGTGTTTCTGAGGCGTCCCACCATATATTCCATTCGCCATCATCTTCTGATACAGAAACTCCGTCTAGTAGACCATTTAGAAGGGTAAAACTAGCTGCAGTAATTTGACCAGCGAATACAGGCACTTTATGGATAGTATCTGGATTACTAATCACAAATTCAAAAAGCATTTGTTGGTTGTTGAGGTTAGAAAAATGATCTCCTAACCTCTTGAGTTGCAATGGGTCATCAAGTTTGAAGTGGAAACATCCCAAGTCTTCTAATTTTGTGAAAAATGCTGCAGCATAACCACCAAATCCGATAAGTGTCAATGATGACTTTGGTCCAACTGTTTTGCGTGTTATATCTAAGACTTCTGTATCATTTATTTTTCTCATTTTACTACTAGGATTATTGTGCCCATCTGTAGCAATAACAAAATTTGATCCTGGGCTGGCTTTTGCTAGCATAGTAGTTATTGCTTCATTTAATGCTGTGCCGTTTTCTGGTTTCAATGAGTCGATGTAGATATACAGATCTTCAGGTGAGTTGGTAGTAGAAAGAAATTCTTGTTCTGAAATATTTACACCAAAGGTTACAAATTTTATATGCCACTTCTCAGAACTAGTATCGATAAATAATTTTATAGCGCTTTTGATTTCATTTTTATAACTTTGGAATTTATCTTCTGAGAATTGAAAATTTACGAACCCAATGCTGCTACTTATATCTAATCCAAAAGTAAGCAAACCTAGCTCTGTTTTAATATGTCTTGCCGCTCTAGAGTCTAAAGATGGACCAACAACTAAAGGTCTTACTCCACCATCTTTCTCAGGGTGTAGTAAAACGGATGGCTGCCCATCTAAAGCTTGTGATAGAAAGCTAAAAAATGCCTTCTCGCTAATAGCGCTTTGATCATCTTTTAATTTAGCAATCACTGGTGGTTGACACCAAAATCTAGAATCATGAGTCTGCATCAACTCCAAAAGTCTTTCATAATTGAATTCTGCTACTCCAGTTGTTGCGGTGAATTTTGTAAAGGTCAGTACTTTGGTGCCTTCGCTAGAAATTGCCCCATCGCTTGGGCCTTTTTCTAATGGACCCTTTTCTCCAAGCATAATATGGCATAAATTGTCTACTCTACTAAGAGCTGAAATTGCAAGCATTATTTTTGCGGCTGTTATGGCTAGAAGAATAGGGCTATCACCTTCTGGTATTACAAAATAATGCCTCAGCTTTCCTTCGCCAGGTACTTCATCTCGTGCGGTGAATTCGTTTATAGATGTTGTTTCTTGAAAAGCAGGAGAAAACAGTCTGTCTATTATTTCTTTGCCTGTTTTAGGTAATATTAGTTTTGGTAGAGCGCTAGCACCTTCATCTGCTGCTGGTTGACCCGAGTCCTCTCTTAAAACCCATCTAATTTTTGATAGGATTGGTGTTGGATTACGAAAAGTCTCTACAAGTCGTGCTTGTATTTCTGGGGCGCATTGTATTACTATTTCGCCGTCTTCTCCTAAAGATATTACTTTAATAGCTTCCGTTGTTTGTAATATAGCGTTTAACGCCTTTTCCCATGTTTCGCGTTTGATAAAATTAGGCATAGTTAACTCTCTTTAGATAAATTGAAATTAATGTTGAATATAAGTAAAACTTACTGCGTGTTTTAAAGAAAGTCAATAGCGTTGTGAAGGGGGTAAGGGGGGATTTTTTGGATTTACAATTTTAAATGATAGTTATTTTACTTTCACCAAAACATGCTTTTTCTTACCCGCAGAGAGTTTAATCCCTTCTCCAGAAATATCTGATGAATCTATGAGTGTATTTTCATCTTCTATTTTTATGTCATTGACTCTAGCACCACCACCACGGATTAACTTGCGAGCTTCTGATTTGGATTCAGCAAGTGCTGCATTAAAAAATAATTCATAGCATGAAATGCCTTTGGATAGCTGTTCAGAACTTACTTCGTAGACAGGTATATCGCCACCTATTCCACCTTGTTCAAAGATAAGCTTCGCTGTTTCTATTGCAGAATCAGCAGCATCAGGTCCATGGCACAAGCTTGTTAATCTATGTGCTAGTTTTTTCTTTGCTTCGTTGATATTGGTCTCGCTTAGTTTAGAAAATTCTGATAATTCTTCAGAATCCCACTCAGTGTATAATTTAGCAAAACGGACTACATCTGCGTCTTCTGTATTGCGCCAATATTGGAAATAATCATATGGTGATAGCATATTTTCATCAATCCAAATAGCGCCACCAACTGATTTACCCATTTTGGTGCCAGAAGAGGTGGTCAGTAAGGGGGTTGTCATTCCAAAAACTTCTTTACCAAAAGCTTTATGGGCAAGTTCTACGCCACTAATAATATTTCCCCATTGGTCGCTACCTCCCATTTGCAAAACACAATTATGATGTTTGTTTAAATAACAAAAATCGTACCCTTGCATCAGCATGTAGTTGAATTCAAGAAAAGTCAGCGGTTGTTGCCTTTCCAATCTAGTTTTTACAGAGTCCATAGTTAGCATTTTATTTATAGAAATAAATCTACCACAATCCTGCAGAAATTCTATATATCCAATTTTAGAAAGCCAGTCATTATTATTAACAAGCAAAGCATCGCTTGGCCCAGTACCAAATTTGATAAATTTAGACAATGCTTTAACTATGCCGTTGATATTGCTTTGTAAATCTTCTTCGGAAAGAATTTTACGCATTTCATCTTTGCCTGTGGGGTCGCCAATTTTAGTAGTTGCTCCGCCAACAAGCACTATAGGTTTGTGGCCATGTTGTTGAAGTAACCGGAGAATCATTATCTGCATTAAATTGCCTACGTGAAGAGTTTTTGCTGTACAATCAAAACCTATATACGAAGCAATTTTTTGCTTTTCTGTAATTTCTTTTAGAGCCTCAAGATTTGTTGCTTGGTAAAAATAGCCTCTGGATGTAAATTCATCTATAAAAGACATAAGTGCACTCTATAATTTTTCATGTAACATTTACCACATATATGTATTGAAAACAATAGAGTAATGCATTAGTATCTCGCAATATTTTTAAGTAAATAGATAGGCGAAATATGCATTCCCAAAGCAAGTATTACTACGAAATAGACATGTTACGTGGCTTGGCATGTTTAGCGGTACTTCTCTACCACTTGCCTATATACAGAGTTGTGCATATTCCATTTGCTTTCTCAGGTGTGGCTGGAGTGAGGTTGTTTTTTGTTATTAGTGGATTCATCATAGCATTTAGTATAAATAAGATATCTTCAAGTGAATGCAATGGTATTATAGCTAGTTTTTTAAATGGGTTTAAAAATAATAAAAGCAATATATATAATTTTTGGTATCGTAGATTTGTCAGGCTTTTTCCTGGTTTATGTTTATTATTTTGCTCTATATTTGTAGTGGTAATTTATTTGGGTTGGCAGAGGAATATTTTGCCAGAATCAATTTTTGGTTTTATTAAATATCTATCGTTATTTTGTTTTTTGGATAACACAGGAACAACACCCCTTTATCCGAATGCTGTTGCAGGCATAATGGCAAGTGTTGGAGCTTCAATTGTATGGACATTGAATTGCGAAATTTTATTTTATTTAACGATGCCTTTTTTGATGTTATTCAGAAACTTTCGAAAATTTTTACCATATATATGGTTAGGATTTTTTCTAATTAAATTCATAATTTTTATTTTCGTTCCTGGGGCTGTAATTTACTTCAGCAAAGTAACTCATTTTGATGAATTTTTTCTTGGAGTGTTAATTGCTCTTTATTATGATAAAATATCCTTAAATTCTACAATCCTTAATATAATGACCATAGCAGCAGTGTCTAATTTCGCAATCGGCAATCCAGCGATAGAATTTTCCTATGGTGATTATCTTAATCAACTATTTTCTTCAGGAGTTCTGGTGTATGTTGCAGCATTACAAAGGAATAAATTGAAACTTCCATATATAGGCCCTATGTTGCATTTTGTAGGCGTAAGATCGTATTTTATCTATTTGATGCACCTATTAATAAATTTTGTGCTTAGTGCTCCTGTGAGTTTGTTATATAAGAATTTGGCAGTAAAATATTTACATATACAAAATATGATTGATAAAAATAGTGCAACTTTGGATCAGTTTAAAAATTTAGTGGTAGTTGTTGTGACATTAATATTATCAGATTTATTCTATAGGTTTATAGAAAGACCATTTATAGAAAAAAATAAACATAAATATTTAGCAAAATAATCTTATATGGGTTGTTTTTGCGTTTGGGTGTCATTTCTGTGGAAATAGGAATCCAGAGCTAATTGATACAAAATCAGACTATTTATCTTGACAGAGTATAGATTTTTTGTTATTTTTTGGATCAAAGGCTTAGTAAGCGCGATTTATCGCATCCTCACTGCGCTTATGGTCGATATTACTTATATTGATCTCGTTTCTAAAATCAATAATCATAAAATCAATTAATCAACAACAAAATAATAGTAATTCATTTATGCGTAGACGTATCAATAACGAAGAGCGTGGTCATTCTCACGATGAAAACAATAACAATAATAATGAAAATCATGAAGAGCAGGACCAGGCTAGTAGCGGTCCAGTAATTAATCTTAAAGAGCTAAGGCGTAAATCCCCTGAAGAACTTCAAAAAGAAGCAGAAGGGATGGAAATTGAGAATGCTAGCACAATGACGAAGCAAGAGCTTGTAGTCTCCATACTCAAAACAGTTGTAGAAAAGAAGGGTGGTTCTATAGTTGGAGAAGGGGTTCTGGAAGTGCTGCCTGATGGTTTTGGTTTTTTAAGATCTCCAGAAGCTAATTATTCAGCTGGTCCAGATGATATATATATTTCTCCTAATCAAATTAGACGTTGTGGACTTAAGACTGGGGATACTATAGAGGGTCAAGTGAGAGCTCCAAAACCGGGTGAGCGTTATTTCGCTCTGATAAGGGCCACGCAGGTTAATTTTGAGCCTACACCACGTGTTATGCATCGTATACATTTTGATGATTTGACACCTTTATACCCAGATGACAAAATCAATCTTGAGATTTTTGGGATGAAGGATTTGAGCAATCGCATTATAGAGCTTGTTGCTCCTATTGGTAAGGGGCAAAGAGCTCTTATAGTAGCTCCACCTAGAACTGGTAAGACAATATTGCTACAAAATATTGCCCATGCTATTACAACAAACCACCCGGAAGTGTATCTGATAGTCCTTTTGATTGATGAGAGGCCAGAAGAAGTTACTGATATGCAGCGTTCTGTAAAAGGGGAGGTCGTTAGCTCAACATTTGATGAGCCTGCTGTAAGGCATGTGCAGCTTGCAGAAATGGTTATTGAAAAAGCCAAAAGATTAGTTGAGCAAAAAAGAGATGTTATAATTCTGCTAGATAATATTACAAGATTAGCTAGGGCCTATAACACTGTTGTGCCATCCTCTGGTAAGGTTTTAACTGGTGGTGTCGATGCTAATGCTCTTCAAAAGCCAAAAAGATTCTTAGGGGCTGCTAGAAATATTGAAAATGGTGGATCTTTAACTATTATCTCGACAGCTCTTGTAGAGACTGGCTCTAGGATGGATGAGGTGATTTTTGAAGAATTTAAAGGTACAGGTAATTGTGAAATTGTACTTGATCGTAAAATATCCGATAAACGTATTTATCCAGCTATTGATATTACCAAGTCTGGTACTCGTAAGGAAGATCTTTTGGTCGATAGAGCAAGGCTAACAAAAATGTGGGTGCTTCGTAGAATTATAAATTCAATGGGTAATACTGATGCTATCGAATTTTTGATAGAAAAGCTGAAAGACACCAAATGCAATGATGATTTTTTTGAATCTATGAATTCTTAAAATACAGTGCTGAATTGTAATTTATGCAGCTTATGCACTTAAATTATATTATAATTCAAATATGTTATAATTTAAAAGAGTGTGTATATGAGTTCTAGAGCTAAAATTGCATTAGTAGGTGGTGGAAATATTGGTGGCACCCTTGCCCATCTTGCTATGATCAGAAATTTAGGTGATGTTGTAATATTCGATATCGCAGAAGGTGTGCCACAAGGCAAGGCGTTAGATATTTCTCAAAGTTCTACTATTGAAGGTAGTGATGCCAAAATTTCCGGTACTAATGATTACAAAGATATAAAAGATAGTGATGTAGTTATAGTCACGGCTGGTGTTCCGCGTAAGCCAGGTATGAGTAGAGATGACTTGGTTGCTATTAATACTGGAGTAATCAAAACCGTGGGTGAGGCAATAGCTAAATACTCCCCTAATGCATTTGTTATAGTAGTCACCAATCCTTTGGATGCAATGGTGTGGGTTATGCAGAAAGCTAGTGGCTTGAAACACAATAAAGTTGTGGGTATGGCTGGTGTTTTAGACTCATCTCGTTTTAATTATTTTTTATCCCAAGAATTTGGCGTGTCTGTTGAAGATGTAACTAGTTTTGTATTAGGTGGTCATGGTGATTCTATGGTGCCTTTGGTGAGATATTCAACAATTGCAGGGATTCCAATACCAGATCTTGTAAAAATGGGTTGGAGTAGTGAGGAGAAGATAAATGCTATAGTAGATCGTACCCGTAATGGTGGTGGAGAGATAGTGAATTTACTCAAAACTGGTTCTGCTTTTTATGCTCCTGCAACCTCAGCTATTACTATGGCTGAGAGTTACTTGATGGATAAAAAAAGAGTTCTTCCTTGTGCAGCTCACTTGACTGGTCAATATGGTATGAAAGATCTATATGTAGGAGTACCTGCTATTATAGGCGCAGGTGGTGTTGAGAAAATAGTCGAAATAGCTCTAACGTCAGAAGAAAAAGCTGCTTTTGAGAAATCTGCTGGAGCTGTAAAGGAGCTAATTGCAGGAATTAAATTGTGATTCAGCAATGCTTTAAAAAGATAGTAAATAAGCTTGTCAGCAGCTTAGAACTATATCAAAAAAGCGTATTGTTAGCGATAGAATAGGAAAAGTTATTGCAGAAGATATGAAATCAATAGATAATGCTTTAAGATTGTATTTGAATATTTTCTGCGACATTTTATGTTGCAGTCTTCTAGGTTCCAGCTTTTAGCTAAGAATGACACTGTGGGGTGACACCATAGTGAAAAAATAATGCAATATTTTTAACATAGAATGCTAATAAAACCATGACAACAACCGAAATAATAACAGTAGATTTTGTAGAAGCTTTAAGTGAGCGTTACCTTGCCTATGCGCTTTCTACCATTATGTCTAGATCTCTTCCAGACGTTAGGGATGGTTTAAAGCCTGTGCATAGAAGGCTTTTATACGCTATGTTGCAGCTTAAACTCTCCCCAGAATCTGCTTATAAAAAATGTGCTCGTGTTGTTGGAGATGTTATAGGTAAGTATCATCCTCATGGTGATGGTGCAATATATGATACATTGGTACGTCTTGCCCAAAATTTTTCTCTGAGATATCCACTTATTGATGGACAAGGGAATTTTGGCTCTCTTGATGGAGATAATGCTGCTGCAATGCGTTATACTGAGTCGCGTTTGACAGAGATTGCTCTCGAGCTTATGAGAGATATAGATAAAAACACTGTAGATTTTCGTCTAACTTATGATGATTCGGATGAAGAGCCTGTTCTTATGCCAGCTGCTTTTCCTAATATATTAGTCAATGGGTCAGAGGGTATTGCTGTTGGGATGGCTACTAGTATTCCACCACATAATATGCATGAAGTATGTGATGCTATGCTATATATGCTAGATAATGATGAGGTGGCTGTAGAAAATCTTGTTCAGTTTATATCTGGACCAGATTTTCCAGGAGGTGGAATAATAGTAAGTCCCAAATCTTCTATAAATCAGATATATACAACAGGTAAAGGAAGTCTTAGGCTTAGGGCAAAATGGCACAAAGAACCATTGAGTCATGGTACTTATCAAATAGTTATTACAGAAATCCCCTATCAGGTCCAGAAATCTAGGTTGATAGAGAATATTGCTGAACTGTTTAAAGAGAAGAAATTACCCCTGATGGATGGTATGCGTGATGAATCCGCAGAAGATGTAAGGTTGATAATAGAGCCTAAAAATAAACTTTGCGATGCTGAAGTTATTATGGAGTCACTATTTAAACAAAGTGATCTGGAGATTCGTGTGCATGTTAATATGAACGTGCTTTCATCTAAAAAAATCCCTGAAGTAATGAATCTAAAGCAGATTTTGGAAGAGTTTTTATCTCATAGGAAAATTATTATTACTAGGCGTTCACAATTTCAGCTAGATAAAATTAATAATAGAATGGAGGTTTTGGAGGGTTTCAAAATCGCCTATTTAAATCTTGATGAAATAATAAGAATAATTCGGGAAGAAGATGATCCTAAGGCCTTAATGATCAAAGGGTTTGGGCTTACTGAATTACAGGCAGAGTCTATACTTAATATGAGACTTAGATCTCTTCGTAAATTGGAAGAAATAGAAATTCAGGCTGAGTATGATAGGATTTTGAAGGAAAAATTATTGCTAGAATCTATATTGCAAGATGAGAAGAAATGTAGAGAGGTTATTAAGCAAGAAGTCAAAGATTTACAAAATAAATTCGGGTATAGTTCTACCATTGGTAAACGTAGGACGAATTTCGAAGAACGTGAAGAAACTTCTGCTTCTATAATAAATATTGAGGCTTTTATAGAACGCGAGCCAGTTACTATAATATGCTCACAAAAAGGATGGATACGTTCTGTCAAGGGTCATATTACAGATTTTTCTTCTATGAAATATAAAGAAGGGGATGAAGCCAAATTTACACTGCATTGTTACACTACGGATCAAGTCTTGATATTTACTGAATCTGGGCGGTTCTATACTATTCTTGCCGATAATTTTTATAAAGGCAAAGGGGATGGTGAGCCACTTAAGCTGCTTGTAAATATGGAACATGAAGATGAGATAGTGAATTTCCATATAGCAAAAACTGGTGTTAAGATTTTGCTTGCAAGTATTAAAGGTAGAGGTTTTGTTGTAAGCAGCATGGAAATGGTTGCTCATACAAAAATGGGTAAGCAGGTGCTTAATGTTACACGTCCTGATAAAGCGTTAGTGTCAGTAGAAATAAATGGTAATATGGTAGCTACTATTGGGAATAACAGAAAGATGCTTATATTTGATATTAGCGAGGTTCCTGAAATGAAACGTGGCCAGGGTGTAATACTTCAAAAATTCAAAGAGGGTAGCTTAAGTGATTTGCAAGTCTTTCAGAAAGAAAACGGCTTCAGTTGGAGTTCTTCTGGTGGTAAAAAGCGACTAGAGGATAATCTGCTTCCATGGCTGGGTAAAAGGGCTGCGGGGGGTAAAATTCCACCTACGGGATTTGCAAAGAATAATAAGTTTTAAGGGGTCTTATTCGTTGACCCCCTCTGTAGTGATAGAATTTTGCTACTTTTCATTCTATGATTTAAGTAGGATCTTAGCCATGGTATTATAGAGCATCCGTTGATGTGTCATTTGCTCCGATTACTACTGGTACGCCTTCACCAGTTGCATCAGGTGCATCAGTTGTTAGTACTATATTTGCTAAGCCATCTAGACGTAGGGGTTCAAAGGTATCTGCCTCACCTCCAGTGATTCTTGTTAAGTTTATATTTCCAGTATGTGGGTCACGAATTACAGCATATGTGCCACCTCCATTCGGAATTTCCAAAGTCTGTCCGTTGATTGTACAGATTTTCCTTGCCTCATGGGCTGCATGATCTACAAAATATGGGGCATTTGCGTCGGTAAGTTGTATAGCATCTCCGCGTGCAATACTGTCCAGTAGAGCTTGTTTTGCGGTATGTGCTGCATGATTTACAATATATGAGCTGCCTACTCGTACACCTAGGGAAGGTGCGTGTGTTGGTATAGCCGCGTCTCCTGCTATTGTGATGTTACCAGAATTGTTTACTTTTGGCATATTCAAACTCCTTTAATGATTAAATTATATTTATTATTATATGGTAATAATTTAATTGCGTCAAATTTTTTGTCTTATATTGCGTGAATTCATATAATATAAATTTTTCTTCTTGCCATATGAGTTTTTTTTTGTATGCTTATCCATGATTAGTTATTCACGCTGCTGTGGCTGACTAATCAAATAGGCAAAATATGCGGGTGTAGCTCAGGGGTAGAGCGCTACCTTGCCAAGGTCGAAGTCGTGAGTTCGAATCTCATCACCCGCTCCAGATATTTTTCTTTCCTCTCGTCGCATAAAGTACTTGCGTTATTCAAAGAAATTGATTATATTGCTGCAGAATTGTAACTTAAACATGGCAAAAAGCCTAGGGTGTTTTTTACTCTAAATGTATCTACCATCCGTAGTTTGAGCAATATTAATATTATCATTTTGGAGTGCTCTAATTTATGCCTACAAATAATCAATTAGTACGTTTTGGTAGAAAGTCCAAGAAAGAAAAATCAAAATCCCCAGCTTTAAAAGGCAATCCATTTGCTAAGGGTGTCTGTGTTATAGTAAAAACAGTCACACCAAAGAAACCTAACTCTGCCCTGCGTAAAATGGCGAGAGTGCGTCTCAGCAATGGCTATTACGTAAATGCTTATATTCCAGGAGAGGGGCATAATTTGCAAGAGCACTCTACGGTTTTAGTTCGTGGTGGAAGAGTACCAGATCTACCAGGTGTGCGTTATCATATTGTTCGTGGTAGCTATGATACTCAAGGTGTAAAAGATCGTAAACAAGGCCGTTCTAGATACGGTACAAAACGTCCTAAGTAGGAGATAATATATGTCACGTCGTCATGCTGCTGTAAAAAGAGAAGTTCTACCAGATGTTAAATATAATAGCATTCTGGTTGCAAAATTTGTAAATAATATAATGACTCAAGGTAAAAAAGAACTAGCTGAAAAGATAGTTTATGGTGCTTTTGATGTAGTAAAAAATAAGCATAGAGTTGATCCTTTTGAAGCTTTTAACACTGCTCTGTCTAATGTTCGTCCTCATTTGGAAGTTACTTCAGTTCGTGTTGGTGGTGCTAATTACCAAGTTCCTTCGCCTGTGGATGAGAGAAGGGGTTGTACTCTTGCTTCAAGATGGATTATAGATGCGGCGAAAAAGCGTCATGGTGGAATGATCACGAAGCTTGCTGAAGAAATTTTCGAAGCTTCGAATAATCGAGGTGCTGCTGTTAAGAAAAGAGAAGATACTCATAAAATGGCTGAAGCAAATAAAGCTTTCTCTCATTTTAGTCCAAAGAAAACTAGTAGTAATAATAGAGGATAATTTAATATGGCACAGGCTAAATATTCATTGCTGGATACTCGTAATATTGGTATATGCGCTCATATTGACGCTGGTAAAACTACTACTACGGAACGTATTTTGTATTATACAGGTAAGTCTCACAAAATAGGCGAAGTGCACGAAGGTGGTGCTACTATGGATTGGATGGAGCAAGAGCAAGAGCGTGGTATCACTATTACGTCTGCTGCTACAACCTGTTTCTGGAATCAAAAAAGAATTAATATTATTGATACTCCAGGGCACGTAGATTTTACGATTGAAGTAGAGCGTTCTCTTAGAGTTTTGGATGGTGCGGTGGCTGTGTTTGATGGCGTTGCTGGTGTAGAGCCTCAATCTGAAACAGTATGGCGTCAGGCTGATAAATATAAAGTGCCTAGAATGTGCTTTGTTAATAAAATGGATAGGATGGGTGCAAATTTCTTCCGTTGTGTAGAGATGATTGTGGATAGGTTAGGTGCTGTTCCGCTAGTGTTGCAATTGCCTGTTGGGATTGAAGATACTTTTAAAGGTGTTGTTGATCTTATTAAAATGAAGGCAGTTATTTGGAAGGATGAAAGTCTTGGTGCTGAGTATAGTTACGAAGATATTCCTGGTGATATGCAAGAGCAGGCTAATAAATATAGAGCTCGTATGCTTGAAACGGCTGTAGAAATGGATGATGATTTGCTAGAAAAATATCTTTCTGGCGAAGAATTGACAGAAGAAGAAATCAAGAGATGTATTCGCAAAGGAACTGTTTCTAGTAAATTTGTTCCCGTGGTATGTGGTAGTGCTTTTAAAAACAAAGGTGTGCAGCCTCTTCTGGATGCTGTGGTAGATTATCTTCCTTCTCCTTTGGATGTTCCTGATGTGTCTGGGATTAATCCTAAAAATGAGACTGAGGAAGTTCGTAAAATTTCTGAAACTGAACCTTTTGCTGGTCTTGCTTTTAAAGTCATGAATGATCCGTTTGTGGGATCTTTAACTTTCGTTAGAGTTTATTCTGGTAAAATTAAATCAGGTGATAGTTTGCTGAATACTGTAAAAGATCAAAAAGAACGTGTCGGTCGTATGTTACAAATGCATGCAAATAATCGTGAAGATGTAAAAGAAGCGTGTGCTGGTGATATAGTAGCTTTTGCTGGGTTGAAGAATACAACAACTGGAGACACTTTATCTGATCCTGATAGGCCAATTATTTTGGAAAGAATGGAATTCCCGGATCCTGTTATCGAGTTAGCTGTAGAGCCTAAATCAACTGCTGATCAAGAAAGAATGGGTTTGGCACTTAGTCGTCTTGCTGCTGAAGATCCTTCATTTAGAGTATCTAGCGATCAAGAAACTGGTCAAACTGTTATTAAAGGTATGGGTGAATTGCATCTTGAAATTATCGTGGATCGTATGAGACGTGAATTTAAGGTGGAGGCTAATGTTGGTGCGCCGCAGGTGGCTTATCGTGAGACGATTACAAAAGCTACTGAGATAGATTATACTCATAAAAAGCAATCTGGTGGTGCTGGTCAATTTGCTCGTGTAAAGCTTGTATTTGAACCATTGGAGCCAGGTAGTGGTTTCCAATTTGAAAGTAAGATTGTGGGTGGTTCTATACCTAGAGAATTTATTCCTGGTGTTGAGAAGGGGCTTAACAATATTAACGATAGTGGAATTTTAGCTGGTTATCCAATGATAGATTATAAAGCTACGCTAATTGATGGTGCGTTTCATGATGTGGACTCCAGTGTTCTTGCGTTTGAAATCGCTGCTAAAACAGCATTTAGAGAAGGTATGCCAAAAGCTGCGCCATGTTTACTTGAGCCTATTATGAAGGTTGAAGTTGTGACTCCTGATGAATATATGGGAGATATTATTGGTGATCTTAATAGTCGCAGAGGGCAAATGCAAAGTATGGAACCAAGAGGTAATGCTCAGGTGATAAATGCTACTGTGCCGCTTGCAGAAATGTTTGGTTATGTAAATACTCTGAGATCTTTATCTCAAGGTAGAGCTCAGTATACTATGTTGTTTGAGCATTATGCTCAAGTTCCGCAACATGTAGCAGATGAAATAAAAGCGAAAAAGTAAATATTTCGTCATCTGGAGAAGTCCAAAGGGCGACGTAGGGATCTATAATATAATTCTTAAAGGGAGTTCGAGTTATCAACCCCTCTAAGGTCTTGATAGGATGGATTGCGACGTACGTTAGGCTTGCTCGTAATGGCGATAACATTAAAAATGGAGAAATAAAATGAGTAAGGAAAAGTTTGAGAGAAACAAGCCGCATTGTAATATAGGTACGATAGGGCACGTGGATCATGGTAAGACATCTTTGACTGCGGCGATAACGATGGTATTGGCGAAGACTGGTGGAGCTAAGGCTACTAAGTATGATGAGATTGACGCTGCACCTGAAGAGAAGGCGCGTGGTATAACAATTAACACGGCGCACGTAGAGTATGAGACAGCGAATAGACATTATGCGCACGTTGACTGCCCAGGACATGCTGACTATGTAAAGAACATGATTACTGGAGCTGCTCAGATGGATGGCGGTATATTGGTAGTATCTGCAGCTGATGGTCCGATGCCACAAACTAGAGAGCATATAGTTTTAGCTCGTCAAGTTGGTGTGCCTGCGATAGTAGTATTTTTGAACAAAGTGGACATGGTAGATGATCCTGATTTGTTGGATTTAGTAGAGATGGAAGTGAGAGATTTGCTTACATCATATAATTTTCCTGGAGATGAGATACCGTTTGTTAGGGGTTCTGCGTTAGCAGCTTTGGAAGGTAAGCCTGAAGGAGAGAAAGCGATACTGGAATTGATGGAAGCGGTAGATAGTTATATACCACAACCTAAGAGAGATGTGGATCGTCCATTTTTGATGCCTATAGAGGATGTGTTTTCAATATCTGGCCGCGGTACGGTTGTTACTGGTCGTATTGAGAGAGGCGTAGTGAATGTTGGTGACGAGATTGAGATAGTTGGTATAAAAGATACTCAGAAGACGACATGTACTGGAGTAGAGATGTTCCGTAAGCTTTTGGATAGAGGGGAAGCTGGTGATAATGTTGGAGTGCTTTTGCGTGGTACAAAGAGAGAGGATGTGGTAAGAGGACAAGTTCTTGCTAAGCCTGGTACTATACCGCCACATACAGAATTTGAAGCTGAGATATATGTTCTTACGAAAGAAGAAGGTGGAAGACATACGCCATTTTTCAAGAATTATCGTCCACAATTTTATTTCCGTACAACTGATGTGACTGGAGAGGTGACATTACCAGCTGGTAAGGAGATGGTAATGCCTGGAGATAATACAAGTTTGACTGTGACTCTGATAGCGCCTGTAGCTATGGATGAAGGGCTTCGTTTTGCTATACGTGAAGGTGGTAAAACTGTTGGTGCTGGTGTGGTATCAAAAATAATTAAATAATATACTTTAGTATGT
>Ga0209550_10002169_pt1 | contig 18926 bp, 15 predicted proteins | sample LauGreSuBDMM15SN_2_FD_187567 | JGI IMG/M metagenome (GOLD analysis project Ga0209550, IMG submission 187567) | Freshwater lake microbial communities from Lake Michigan, USA - Su13.BD.MM15.SN (SPAdes) (version 5) | ecosystem: Environmental > Aquatic > Freshwater > Lake | place: Lake Michigan...
AATACAGCTGGGTTTCCGGCAACTAACGTATAATCTTCTACATTATTTGTAACTACACTTCCAGCCGCTACAATTGCCCCTTCCCCAATTGTTACTCCTTTTAAAATAATACTTCTAGTGCATATCCATGCATTTTTTTTTATGGTTATTTTTTTTGAATTTACTTCTTGCCAATCTTTCTCATCATTTTTAAATTTTAATAAATCATCTTCTCTTTTATTTGCATCTAATGAATGACTGTTATGATCAACTATTATGCACTCATAAGAAATTAGAACATTATCTTCGATTACAACTTCATCCTTACAATCTATGATAGTCTTTGCTCCTATAAAAACGTTGTCTTTAATTATAATTTTACTTTGTTTTGTCACCGTAACTAATCTTCCGTTTAACAAACAGTCCTTTCCAACATAAATCATTGAGTCTTTATGTCTTTTATCTAGTCTAAAAAATAAATCTGAATTAAGACCACCAGAAGTAATAAGTAACTTATTATACAAACTTAATAATAATTTTAAAATTTTAATCATTTCATTTTAATTAATTTAAAAATTACAGATTTATGTAATTTTGAATATATTTGATAGCATTTTTTATTTAAAAATTTTGTTATAGGCTCTTTCATAATTTCTTCTAATGTTGAAGATGAAATTTCAATTATTATATAATCTGGCAAATATTTACTCCAATTATTAGATTTTAATACTTTTAAATCATATCCTTCTGTATCAATAGTTAATAAGTTAATTTTAATATTTTTTTTTAAACAGCTATCTAATACTTCGCTTAATTTTTTGCACTGTATTTTTTCTATTTTTCTTAATTTATAATTTAATTTGAGTTGATTTTTTTTTTTTAAACTAAATGTATTTAAAGCTCCTTCATTAAAAGAATAAAATTTTAACATTTCTTTTTTATCAGAAATACCAATATTAATATTAATATCTCTTTTTCTTTTTTTTTTTAAATTTACATAGGAACTAAAAGTTGGATCAATATTGACTCCGTTCCAATAATTTTCTTTATAAAGCTTATAAGTATTTGAAAATCTACTGGAATGATGGGCCCCAACATCTACATAAAATCCTTTTTTTTTATTTGCAAAAATTCTTTTAAGCAAAATATCCTCACCTTCTTGTGACCAATATAAATTTAAGTAAGGTTCCGAAATTACAGTAAATAAAAATTTTAATCTTAAAAAAATTTTTTCTAATAAAATTATCATTTATTTTTTGTAACAAAGAAACCATTTTCCATTAGAAATAAAATCATTCCAAGAGGAATCTATGACATAAACAGTTTTAAATTTTTTTTTAAACTTATTTACCCACCATTCAACACTATTATTGTGATATGTTTGATATGTTTTAATCCATCCTTCATTTCTATTTTTTTTTGAAACAGGCATCAGGTGAAAAGATGCAATATTGGTTACATAATAAATTTTTTCAATTACCTGATCTATTCCATCATCTGTGAAATGTTCTAGTGAACCAATAGAATAAGAATAATCAAAAAAATTTTCGTCATAATCTATTTTTGTTGCATCTATGCACTTTAATTTATCACTGTGTATTCCTTTGCTTCTTGCAATATCAATTAAAGGTTGAGAAATGTCACAACCATACAATACAGCTTCTGGGTTGGTTACTTGTAAATCTAAAATATTTCTTCCTGTACCACAGGCAACATCTAATATTTTTCCATTTTTACCATTAAACAGAAGTACTATTTCATTCCAAACGCTACCTTTGCCCCATTCTTCTAATTTATTCGCTGTGATAGGGTCGTTATAAATTTTGACATCTTGATGATCTTTACTGATACTTAGTTTGTTTTTATTTAATAGATATATAAAATAAATCTTTTTTAATAAAAAAAGTATAAACGGTGGTAAAATATTATTAATAATTTTTTTCATTTTAGTAAATAATTTATAATTTTCTTAACCGAACTTAATTCATTTGATAAAAAAATACTAATTAGTTTTAGATTGTGATTATTTAATTTATTAACGTGTGGATAACCAATACTTTTCTTTTTGTCATTTTTAACAAATCGACCAAATACATTTGAGTTTGATTTATGACTACCTGATCCGTCAAATCCTCTGTTTTCAACCAGTGTAAATGGCGGAAATAAATTTAAAAATTTTTTGTGAAAAGAAAAAAGATAAAATAATATACCCCAAGAATTATATTGAGTTGTCATCTGCTTTTTTAACATTTTCAAGTACTCATAGGACCCGTTAACATTGAAATCATTTTTTTTATTATAATCATTTTGAATATTTCTATACTCTTGCTCTATTAAAGGTTTATTTTTATAAAATTTAATAAAATCTTTCCATCTATCAGCCCAGGTAGCCCAACCCCAACAATTTATTAGATTTAAAAAGTAAGCATCACTTGAATTTGAATTTATTGGAAAAGAATATCCGGAAATTTGCAAGATGTTTTTTTTATTTTTGTATTTTTTTAACGAGCTATACATAAAATCTAAAAAGTTTTTATGAAAAATTAAATCATCCTCTAATACGATAACAGAGGGATATTTTTTTAGTATATAATAAATTCCTTTGGTAAGATTTTTGAACAATCCTAAATTAGTCTTCGAGAATTTAATAAAAACATTCTTGTTTTCTTTTTTAAACTTTAAAATTTCATTTCTCACTAAATTAACTTTATGCTTATCACTTTTTTTAATTGCATTAAAATTGTCAGAAAATATATATAATTGAAATTTTTCAAAATTCTTACACTGAGAAAGGCTATTTAAAACTTGTTTTGTATGATAAAATCTGTTGTAAACAAATAAACAGATAATGGTGTCTCTCATGCTATAATTTATATTGTGACAATTTAATAATCACAATATACAACATTTGTTTTTAGATCATTATTTTCCTCTTTGAGAATGTATATAGTTTTTAAATTAATTTTTTTTGCTCTCACACACAAGTTACTATGTGATAAATTTCTCGAGTTATTATAAGAAAGATAATTATTAGTATAAGCTTCTTTTGGACACCCATATTTTAAAGGGTGTGCACCAAGAATTGTAGCGTAGCCAATAAGTGATGGGACAATATGAAGTGTATTTCCACATAAAGTATAGTGCAATGTATTTTTGTCAGAAAAATTCCATATCAACTTCGTATCCGGAGGAACAAAAAAACCAATATTAGAATTTATTTCTGTTTTTTTGGAAAGCTGTCTAATTTGACTAAAAAAATTTAATGTTATTTTTTCTTGAAAATCTTTATTAAAAATAGTGTAATTTTTTTTCAAATTATTTCTAATATAATCAGCTTCTGTAATATTGTTATTTAGTATTTTATTACTAGACAGCTTATCATTCGTATAAACAATTTTTTTAATAATTTCTCTCTGAGGAGCAATATTGAGCGCTCTATCAACACTAATAAATAAAAATACAGAAAAGGTAAATATAGTAATTATTTTTTTTAAATTTTTAATTTTCGTATTTTTATCCATAAGTAAATTTTTAAAATCAATTAATGAAATTTTAGATACAATCATTGGAATAGAAATAATTAAAGGTGCATACACAAAGAAAGCTACTGATGAATCTTGAGGAACACCTAATAGTAAAAAAATTAAACTTACTATTGTTATAATCAATAAACTTTCAGCAAAATACATTTCTGGATGACTTTTAAATTTAAAATAAAAATTAATAAGTAATAAATATGTAGCTATAAATAAATAAGGAGAAAATACTGATATTTGCCCGTAAACTTTTAAGATATATAAAAAATCAAATAATTTCCCATTGTATCCAAGATAATCGTTTGGCTTTGGAGAAAATAAAAAAAAATTTAAATAAAAAACACTAAGAGTCAAAACGGATAGTACTAAAAGTTCTCTACTTAATTTGTAATTTCTAAAAAATATCAGCTAATGAATAACAAATATAAAGCGCCACTAGAAACTTTGTTAGCAAAAATAATAATACTGAGCATTATCAAGAAAATTGCTATAAAAAACTTTGTTATATTTTTTTTCAAATGACTAAAAATTAACAAAGTTGGCAGTGAGGCTAACACACATATCAAAGATAGAGGTAGTGTTACGCTATCAAAATATGAATAATTATAAGTAAAAATTATTTCTGAGAGTATTAAAAGTAAAAAAGTAAATGACGCATAATACAAAAAATTTTCTTTATAATTACTTAGCGTTGCACCAACATAATTTACAAAAAAAAAAAATGAAGGTACTAATAAAATATATTGAACGGCACTCATAGTCCATAAAGGCTCAGAGTTACTAACTGATCCAACGGCAGCTATAAATAAATGATAAAAATAATGATAGGTAATTGGAGCGTAACCATCCAAGCCTAACGTTATCTTTCTTAAGGTTTGAACATTGTGGCTAATTGCGGAGTGAAATCTTGTGTCATGGTTTAGTAAACCAAGTAAGCCCTGCTCTGGTGAAAAAACAGTTGTAATATTAGAGTTTGAAATAGTTGTAAAATAGTAAATAGAAATAAATACTGCCAATAAAAAATAGCCAAATAAGTATTTAATTTCTTTTTTTTTAATTCTTAGAAAATAAAAAAGTATCTTACAAATACAATAAAAACTTAAAATATAATAAATAAAAATAATTTTACTTTGGAAGATAAAAAAAAGCTCAAAAGTAACAAAAAAAAGAACAAGAATACACAGAAGTGGATATAAACATTTAAAAAGAATTTTGTTTCTTACAGCAATTTGTTCTAAAAAAAAATATGGAAAAAAAAAACTAACAAATAAAATCAAAAAAATATTGATTATCAAAAGGGGGGGATTCTCAAGTGTTAATCTTAAATATAAAAAAATTAATGCACTTATAATAGAAATTAAACAACTAAATAAGGCGTTTTTAATTATAAAATTATTCATTCATTAAAAATAATCTACCAAAATAATATAAATTAAAGTACGGCATAAAATTAAATCACGCATGGCAAGAATAGTTTTTGGGAATAAATGCATTTAAAAGAGCTATTAAGTAAAAGCGTTAAATTATTATACTATATTTTTTTATTAAAATAATTACAGAAAGGCAAGAACAAAAAAAATAATTAAATTAAAGATTTAATTTTATCAAAAATATCATTTTATTTTAATAACTGAAATTTCACCTCTTCTAAAATGACTTTCAAATTTTATTTTGTGCAGACCATGATCGTCTGATCCGAACACAATTCTATATTTTTGGTCTTTTTTTTGATCAATTTCTGCATTGCTTACGTGACCATTATCATTCTTATCTTTTATTAATTCAAGATGATATATCCAGTTCCATTCATGACCGCCATCAAGTTCAAAAGAACTTATATATTTTTTTTTAATAAATGCTTCAGCCAAGCTCCATCGCTTTTCAGACCAAATAAACATATCCTGGGTAATAAATATTGAAACAGAAATATTAAATAAAAGAAATAAGGTACATAAAAAAATAGTTATGAAATGAAATTTTTTTAATATAATTTTTTTTTCAATTATAAAACCTAGTAATAAAAAAATTATAAAAAAAAATGGTATTAGGTATCTGTCATTAAAATGAATAAAAAGCAAAAGAGAGACAGCTGTAAATAGTACTATTATAACAATATAAACACTTAAAAGATTATTTTTAAATATTAATTTCCATTTTTCGTACAAACAAAAATAAAGTATGCATGAACCAATTGATGAAACAAAAGTTAAGGCTATATAAAAAAATTCACTAAAAAAATATTCTCTTTTTCCACGCAGGATTTCATTTAATCTAAAAACGCCAAATTTTGAATACTGATTATCAAAATAAGGCATCAACATCTTAAATTTAAGAAAAATAAAAAAAACTACAAATAAAAAAATAATAGCTAATATAACATTATGCCGCTTTATTTTATTTACAAAATTCTTTTCAAATACATAAAAAAATATCAACGGCGCTACTACCATTCCAGCATAAGCAATGATTTGAATTATATTAAAATTTATTTTAATTAATTTATAAATACTTAAGTCAAATACTTTAAAGGGGTTTGTTTCTCCAATAATTTCTCTCCAGACTTTATAGATTATAAAAAAAACTGTTGCTTGAAAAATGATTGAGAAAACTAAAAATTTTTTTTTTTTAAAATTTAGAATTAATATAAAAATCATGTAAGCGCAAAGAACAACTCCTAACTGCCTTTGAGCTATGCAAAGCAAAGAAAATAAATTAAATAAAAATAGATACAAATATTTTTTTTCTTTTTGATAAATATAAAGAAAAAGTATCGAAGTTATTAAAAAAAAAAGAAAAATTGTGTCTGATTGAAAAGTGACGCTGTTAATAAAAATAGGAGGAAAGAATAAAAATAACAACAAAACATAAGAGGATATTATATAATTAATTTTTAAATATTTCCTAAATACAACGTATAGCAATAATCCATTAAGTAGACAAAAAAAGATATTAATATATCTCATATTATTAAATGAGAATCCGAATAACTTGCTGACTCCATATCCTATAAAAGTTTGTGGCAATGCCCATGCTGCATATCCTTCTGCCACTATAAATTTTTTTTGTTCTAATAGGGCAACTATTGGCAAAGCATAGTAAAATTCATCATTTACAGGGTGACCGCTACTAAGTATAAAATTTATAGGCTGAACAAATATAGCTGAAAGAAAATAAAGAAGTGAAATAATAAAAAGATAAGATATTTCACGATTATATTTTTCTATGATTTTCATTTTATAAAATAATTTGATATTATTAAAAAAAATGCCTTAAGAAAATTTTTTAATAATTGATAAAATGCCTTGTTTTAACTTACTTTTGTGAGCTGACAGATTTTTAAAGTCTCTATGTTTATTTTTAATATACCATAGGTAAGATTCTTTTAACATTTCTTGATTGGTATATTTTGGGCGCCAGTTTAATTTTTTTTTAGTGTTTTCAATATCAAAATAATAATCTTTGTGGTAAGTCAAATAATGCCATGGCCCTAATGGGCTTAGTCTAATCTTATCTAAAAAATACAATACAGGAATTGCAAAATAAACTGGCAAGGATATTACTTTTGAAGTTGATTTTGCATATCTAATTAAACTTTCCAAATCTTGTCTTAAAGTACCATACTCAGCAGCTCCTACATTAAAAATTTCATTACTATTTAATTGGCATGCTTTAATACTTGCATTAACTACATCGTGCAAATGAACAAACTGAAAAATATTATTACCACTTCCAATAATATAAATATTTCTATTTTCGGTTATCCATTCATAAAGAATTTCAAATATACCCAATCTTTCTGTTCCAATTATTGTTCTGGGTCTAATAATAGAAAATGTTGTATTAGATTTTGGATTATTTATTTCACTAAGCACTAAATTTTCAGCTTCAGTTTTTGACCTGCCGTAAATTTCAATTGGAAATAAATGACTAGGATTGGTTCCAATGGGACAATCTTTTTTTGTTACATTACCAAAAACCGCTGAGGAACTAATGTGTGTCATATGCTTAATATTATTCTCTTTGCATGCTTCAATTATATTTTTTGTACCTTCCACATTAACTTCCCAAAATAATTTCCCAGCCTTTTTTAAGGGCACTAATGCTGCGGTGTGATGGACGTAATCGACTTCTTTAAGAATTACTTTAAGTTCTTTTAAATTAAGAATGTCTACTTTTAGAAAAGTTGATCTCCTATCATAATCTACATCTTCGATAACATCAATTATTGTAACTTTTTCGTTGATATCTAATAATGCTTTTGCAATTCTAGATCCAAGAAACCCATTTCCACCTGTAATTAGATGATGTGCCATAATTTTAATAAAACAAATATAATTGTCAAAAATAAACCGGTAGCAATAGACAGCCTATCTCTAGAAACAAATGCCATAATATCAATTCTAATTTTTTTTTCATTAGTTAATTTCAATAATCTTAGTATAAATAATAAAACTAATGCATAAACAAAAAAACTAAAATAATAAGAGAATACATTGTCTATTATTATTGTATTGTTAGAGTTGATAAATTTTCCATATTCATAAAAGTCTTTATTGATATAAATTAAAAAAATTAAAAAATTAAAAAAAAGTAAAAAATAATTACTTATCTTAAGAAACGACAAATCTTTCATATTATAGGCAACAATTGAATTATTTATTAACAATTTATTCATATAAATTTGAATTGACCTTTTAATAATAGCCAACATTAAAAAAAAATTGACAAAATAAATTATAAAAATATTAGATATTTCTAAACTATTAATTTCGCAGCCATATAGAAGCCTTAATAAATGAAAAATACTCAAAAAAAATAAATCTAAATATTTAATTTTTTTTGTAAAAAGATTATATAAATAATTTAACAAAACATAAGTAAGCAAAGACCATCCGAATAAAAAAGAATAATAGTAAGAAAAAAATATAATAAATAATAAAATAATATTCAAAAATAATATTTTATTTGTATTAAATTTTTTTATAAAGATATTCTTTTTTTTAAGAATATTCAGTTTGTCTTTTTCCTGATCTATGTAGTCATTATTTGTATAAATAACAAAACAACAAAATGAGAAAAAAATTAATCCAAAAAAAGAGTTAAGAATATTAGAAAAAGTTATAAGCGAGCTACTTATAAGCAAAGGTAAAAAGATCAAAAGATTTTTAAGATAACTGGATAATTTTATTGAAGATAAAAATGAATTCATTTCATATTATTAATTATAAGATCAATATTTCTTTTGGCTAAAGTCATAATTGTTCCTTGCGGATTTTTTAAAAGTTTGTCATTTATTAATGATCCATCATTTACATACAAATTATCATATCCATAAATTTTACCATAAGAGTTTGCCAAGCATTCTTTTTTATTTTCTCCGAATGGAATTCCTCCCATAATATGAACAGAACTAAATTTAAATTCATTAATAGATTTTATTTGCTTTATTTGCTGAATATAATTTTTCAGATTTACAATCTTCGCTTTTTTTCCTGTAATATAAATTAATGAAGTTTTGCTATTTAAAAAAATTCTACAAAAATTTATTAATGATTCTTTTATAACTTTTAAATTTAATGAGGGTATTTTATAAAAATAAATAAATTTTTTTGAAAAAGGTATTTTAAAAATTTTTCCCTCACCGAAAGAATAAGTTATATGATAAGAGCTCATTTTTTTGTAATTTATTTCAATATCTTTGGTTAAATAACTATCTCCATAGGCAGATAATTGCATTAAATTTTTTCCACTGGATGCTTTTCCAAATAAATAATTTGGAAGAAATTGTGTTATCTGGAATGGATGAATATCCTCAGGATCTCTTGATGAAATAATTTTTTTTTTAAATTTTACAATTAATTTAATCATTGGATGAAAGTAAAATTTAAAACTATTCTTTTTTTTGGGTATAATTTTATTTGCTATTAATAATTTACTAGTTTCTAAAGCTCCACAACATAAAATTAAATTTTTAGCTTGATAATTAAACTGAAATATTCTTTGTTTAACAATAACATCCCAATATTCATTATTTTTACAAAGCGAAACTACTTTTCTACCTACCAAATATCTACTATTTTTATAATTAATAAATTTTTTTAAAAGGGTGTTACTCATACTTTTCTTTTGTACAAAGCCATTTTTTAAATAACTAACTAATCTTAAAATTTTTTCATATTTAAAATTATTCTTTTTCGCTCCTTCAATAAAAATCGAGTTACACCCTTTTATTTTCTTTCTATCTTTTTTTAAATTTAATTCTTTTTTTACCCAATTTTCTGATTTTGAGATAATTTTTTCAGAGAAATTTTCAATTTTATATTTTTTTCGAATATTATTAATAAAAAAATTAGGAGGCGAGTGGTAAAGCCCACTATTAATTTCTGATCCTCCTCCAAAACATTTTCCAGAAGCATACGAAATTTGAAACGGGAGTAGAGTTGATGATATTCCAGCATTTCTCCATTTATAATAAAATTCCTCTGCAGGATGTTTTTTTTGGAAATTTTTAGTCCACAAGCCTTCTTCAACTAAAAGAACTTTAAACTTATTCTTAGCCAACACATAAGCGGTTATGCTACCTGATGGTCCAGACCCAACGACTATAAAATCAAAAATTTCTCCATTTTTTACAATATTCTTTTTAGTGGTTTTTTGAAAATTACAAACTTCATTTTTTTGATTAATAAGATAAATTGAAGATATAAGTTCAAAAACTTTATTCTTAAAAAAAAAGCACAAGTTGCTAATTTTTATTGCTTTTGTGTATTTTTTTTTAGATATTTGGTTTGATGGTTGCATGCCGGTGACCCAACACAATATTTCAACAATAATTAAGAAAAAATTTATAAATAAAACTACTATAAAATCAGATCTATATAAATGTAGTGTTATTTTATTAAAGGTTTTATTATCTATCTTTTTCTTAATAACTTCTGTTATATAATAGACAACAAGTCTTTTAAGTTTTAAAAAATTTTTATTTATCATCACACAAAAATATTAAGCAATTTAAAGTAGTAAACTTACTAATCCTGTTGTTTTATTTTAGATTTATTTTTGATTATGTATGCGCTAGATCTACTCATAATATTTTTGTATGTCCTCGCTAAATAAAGAGCAGAAAATATAAGAATTGTTAAGATAAAAATTATAGAAACAATTAAAAATAAATTCCAATTATCCAATCTTTTATCAATTGACAAATTATAGATAACATAAAAAACATAAAACAACCAAAATGGAAAAATATAAATTGGTAATCTTAATGGAAAAGTTGTTGCCGATAATATGCCAGCAACTGCAAACTTTAACATTGTTAGAAAATTGTAATTAGTTTTGCCTGAAATTCTTTTATTTCGTTTGTATGACACGGCTACTTTATTATATCCAACTCTTGATATGGCCGATCTTATAAATGGAAATGAATTATTTTCATCTAATATGCTTAGTCTAACCTCATTAGTAAAAAGTGAAAATTCTGCCATATCTAAAATAATTTCATCATCTGAGAATATTTTTAATATTCTATAAAATAATTTTCTTAAATTTTTAATAAAATAATTTTCAACCCTGTCCTCTCTTTTGCCATAAACAATATCATAGCCTTTTTCGTACTTGTCTAAAAATTCCAAAATCATTACCACTGGATCTTCACCATCAACATCTATTATTACAAATATATCACCAGTTATATGTTTTAATGCAAACTGCAAAGAGTTTTGGTATCCAAAGTTTTTACTTAAAGTAAAAAAAAAAATATTATTATAAATCTCTGAATTTTTTTTTAATACAGTTAATGTAGAATCTGTAGAGGCATTATTTGAAAAAAAAATATCCACAACATATCTGCCGGATAACTGCATTTCTATTTTTTTTACCTGCTCAATAAACAATGGTATGCAGACTTCTTCATTATATACTGGGCATAAAATCGTTAATTTTTTCATTTTTGCAAAGAATTAATTTCATTTTTTATATTAAATTTTTCTTTAAAACCAATGCTTTTTAATTTATTTACAATTATTTTTTTGAACAGGTATAATTTATTCTTATTTCTAAGAATAATTTTATTTCTAATGTCATTATTTTTAATCATAGAAACAATTTCAAAAAGTTTGCAATTATTTTTAGATGCTACATTTACAATACCCTTTATCCGAAAACGATGTAACATAAATAAAGAAGAAGCTGCATCTTCAACATTCATTAAATTAATGCTGTCATTTTTATTTTGAATGACAAAATTTTTTTTCTGTTTGATATGTTGCATCATATCAGAAATAAGTTTTCCGTATGGCTGATTTTTTCCATAAATCCAAAATAAACGTGCCCAAGCAAAATCACTTTTAAAAATATTTGAAATTTTTTTTACATTTCTCATAAAAAGATATTTAGAAATTGAATATTCAGAAAATTTAAATTTTAGATCAACTTCTTTTTCGTTTACTATTTTATTTCTTAAGTTACACTCTGCAGATGATCCTGCTAAAATGGCAAATTTTCCACCAAATTTACAGAAATTATAGTATAAATTTGTACTAGCATGAAAAAAATTAATATTATTCTTCGAATTCCAAAATATTTTAGGCCTAGCTTCCCATGCTAAATGGATTAAGTTTTTAAATTTTTCTTTTTTTAAAAGATAAAAGACTTTTTTTTCATCAAATAAATTAATTTTAATGTATGTCACTTTTTGTATTTTTTTTTTAGGATAACCTCTTACAATAGCATAAACTTTGAATTTTCTTGCTAATCTTGGCAAAAGAACTGATCCTATAAACCCTGTGGATCCTGTCAGTAGCAATTTATTCATTTATTTAATTTTTTAAATTTTCTATCTCTGGAAGAAATAATTTTGGGGTTATGTGGCCATTTAATTTTAATACTTTGATCATTCCACAATAACCCGTTTTGTTGTGTTGAAATATATTTCCCAATAATCTGATATGAAATTATAGAATTATCTTCTAGGGTCATAAACCCGTGGGCATAATCCTTACCAACGTATAAAGAATATTTATTTTTATCATTTAATTTAAATGACTTCCATTTTAGATAATTTGAAGATTTTTTGTTAACATTAACTACCACGTCAAATATAGATCCTTTCAAACAAGTGATAACTTTTATTTCTTGGTTGGGTTTATTTTGAAAATGTAGCCCTCTAAGAGTAAATTTCTTTTTATTAAATGAAAAACATTGCTGTGCGTTTTTATAATTACTATTTTTATTAAATTTTAAAAAAAAACCCCTGCTATCTTTTGTAAATTTATTTTTTATCAAAAAAATATCTTTAAATTTATTATTATATTTTTTCATTTAAATATTTTAACTTTAGGAATTGCAGTAATATATTTGGCCCCTATATAAATTTTTTTAATCTGATTAATAATTTCTTTAGATAAATTCCAGGGCAAAATAAATATATAATCAGGTTTTTCTGAAATTATCTTTTTTGGATGCAATATAGGTATTCTGGAACCAGGTAAAAATTTACCAATTTTTGATGGGTTTTTATCTACTGTAAACTTGATTAAAGCGTTGTCTAACATGCAATAATTTAAAAATGTATTGCCTTTTGCTGGAGCCCCATAGGCTATTACTTTTTTATTATTTAATTTTAAATTTAATAATAAATCAATTGTATTTTTTTTAATTTCTTGAATTTGAATATTAAATTGAGAAAATTTTTTTTTAGTAAATATTTTAGAATTTTTTTCTAATTTTAAAAATTTATTCAGAGCACTCGTAAGTTTATAACTTTTGTTTTGTTTATTTTTGACAAACACACGAAGTGAGCCTCCATGGGTATTTATTTTTTTTATATCAAATATTTCTAACTTAAATTTAAAAAATAATTTTTGTATAGAGTGTACTGTTAAATAAGAAAAATGTTCATGGTAAATTGTATCAAATTGATGTTTATTTATTAAATTATAAAAATGTGGGAATTCAAAAGTAGCAATTCCATTTTTTGACATAAGATTTTTTATGCCTGCACAAAAATCTAAAATGTCAGGAACATGAGCCAAAACATTATTAGCAATTATTAAATCTTGCTTTCCATATTTTTTTTTAATCCGTTTTGCACCAACAATACCAAAAAATAATTTTTCAGTATTAATGCCTTTGTTAATAGCCACATCTGCAACATTTTTCGCCGGTTCAATACCTAAAACTTTAAAACCTTTTTCTTTAAAAAATTGAAGTAAATAGCCATCATTACTTGCTATTTCACAAATTTTAGAATCTTTTTTTAATTTTGCAAATTTTATAATTTCTTTTAAATATCTCTGTGAATGTTCAATCCATGAGCTGCTATAAGAGGAAAAATAATCATATACTTTAAATATTTTTTTTGCAGATTGGTGCTCCGGTAACTGTGGTAATTTACATTCGTTACAAAAAAAAACTTTTAAGGGATAATAAGTTTCTTTTTCTTTAGGACTTTTTTGATAAGCGTTTGCTAATGGTGAATAACCTAAATCAGAAAAAATAATAGAAGTATTCTTATGACAAATGCGACATTTGTGATTATTTTTGCTTAATATCATTATTTTACTAAGTATTTTTTTATCTGCTCTAAAGAAAACTGCTCCATGTTATTTTTATTTTTATTAGCCCTGTACCAATCAAAAGTAAATTTTAACGTTTCTAAAAAATCTAATCTCGGGTTCCATTTTAAAAATTTTTTTGCCTTACTACTATCAAGCATTAAGGTTTTGGTTTCCTTATAGCCGCTACTAATAAATTTAATTTGCTTTTTTTTTATAAAATTATTGGCCAAACAATAATAGATTACGTCTTTGACTTGTTTCTTCTTCTTGCTAGATGGACTAAAATTCCACGCACCTACAAATCTTTTTGAAAAAAAATTTTTTTCTGCTAAATTTATATAGCCTGTTAATGTATCCAAAACATGAATCCACGGTCTAACAGAATTCAAACTTCTTATTTTTAAAACTTTATTAGAATCACAAATATTAATAATGTCTGGGATTAATCTATATTTTCCCCAGTCACCACCTCCTAAAATATTGCCACTTCTTACTGTTGAAATATTAGTTGCAATTTTTTCTTTACTATTATTACAAAAAGAATTCACATAACTTGTAGTAAGTATCTCTGCGCAAGCTTTACTAGCCGAGTAAGGATCTAACCCACCAAGTTCAGAATTTTCTTTATAAAAAACTAGACCTTTTTTTTTAACTTTATAACATTTGTCTGTTGTTACGATTATCAATGACTTAACATGTGTATTTTTTTTTAATGAATCTAAAATATTAATAGTACCAATAGTATTTGTATTAATTGTGTTCAAAGAATCTATATACGAATCTATGACGAAAGGTTGGGCAGCAAGATGAAAAATAACCTCAGGTTTGTATTTATTAATAATTCTTGATAATTTATTTTTATCTAAAATATTACCAAAGATATTATGACTAATTTTTTTTTTTATATTCAGCAAAGAAAACAGCCTGTGATAGGACTTTGGTTTTAAAGAATAGCCTACGATGTGGCTTCCTAAACTATGTAAATAAAAGCTCAACCAACTTCCTTTGAACCCAGTGTGACCTGTGATGAGAACTTTTTTATTTTTCCAAAAATTTTTATTTATCATTATTTCCAAATCTTCCAAGGAGCTTGTTTCTTTTTCCATAATTTTTCTAAAAAATATTTTTCTCTCAAGGTGTCCATAGCTGCCCAAAAATCTTTATGCTTAAAAGCAACTAATTGTTTTTTTTTAGCTATTGTTTCCAAAGGTTCTTTTTCCCAAACGGTATTGTCATTTTTTAAAAATTTAATTACTTTTTTTGATAAAACAAAAAAACCACCATTGATCCAATTGTTCAAATTAATTGGTTTTTCATCAAATTTTTTAACAATTTTTTTTTTAATAAGCAAAGAACCAAATCTTGCAGGTGGTGTTACTGCTAATATCGTAGCTAATTTTTTTTGTTTTTTGTGAAATCTAATTAACTTAGTGATGTTTACGTTACAGAGTCCATCCCCATAAGTCAGACAAAAATCCTCATTATTATCTAATAAATGACTTATGCGTTTCAATCTTCCACCTGTCATGGTTTTTAATCCTGTATTAACAATATTTATTTTCCATCCCAAGGCTTCGGTCTCTGAATTAACTCTCTTAAAATAATTAATAAAATTATTATATTTGTATCCACCGCAAATTATAAATTCTTTAACATTGTAATGACTGTAAAATTTCATAATATGCCAAATAATAGGTTTGCCGCCAATAAGCACCATAGGTTTAGGCTTTGATCTAGTTTCTTCGCTTAATCTAGATCCAATTCCTCCAGCAAAAATTACTAATTTCATTAATTAAATATTTTTATAATCTTCTAAATTTAAAATTTTATTCACTTTTTTAATTATTCTTTTGTCGTGAGTAATAAAAATTAATATTTTTTCTTTAAATTCTGAAAATAAGAAATTAATAATTATATCAAAACTAATTTCATCTAATGCATTAAGAGATTCATCTAAAATTAAAACTTCTGGTTTTAATAAAATGGCTCTACAAATAGCGATTCTTTGTCTTTGCCCTCCGGATAAATTTGCACCCTGATACTCAAGTTTTGAGTGGAGTCTTTTTGACAAATCTTCAAGATTTAGTTTTTTAAGCAAGTCATATATTTCTAAATCAGCATAAAACATGCCCAGAGTAAGGTTTTCATACAAAGATCCTTCTATTATTTTGGAAGTTTGCTCGACTAAGATAATATTTTTATCTAAAATATTATTTGCATTATTAATTGTTTTTTTATTAATAAGAATTTGTCCATCAAAATCGATATTTAAACCTGACAATATATCTGCGAAACATGATTTTCCAGAACCTGATTTGCCAATTAATGCATAACTATTATTTTTATAAAAGTTAAAATTTATATCTTTAAATAAATATTTATTATTAAATCCGAAAGATAAATCTATGATATTAATTTCATTAATATTTTTTTTAACACTTGCATTATTTTTATCTTTTAATTCGTTAACTTTAAAATCTTTATAAGTAATGTTAGATGATAAATCTAACAACTCATCTATACTATTTAAATTAGTAAATTCAGAGATAATATTTGATAGATTGTGTCCTAATGCACCAGCAATTGAGACGGTCCTAATTACCAATATAAGCCCCGCAAAATACCTAACAAATAATTCTTCGCTATTATTCAAATTAAATGAAAACAATAAAAATAAAAAACTAAAAATAATTACTAAAGTTGGTAAAGTTTTGTAAAATTCTTTATTTCTTTCTAAAGAAGAGTAGTATCTCATATAATCTATCATTTCTTTATTATTTTGCGCTTCTATAAATCTACCGATCCTAAATGATCTAATAGATCTTATGCTGTTTAATGCCTCGATAGTAATTGTATTAACTTTACTAGAAATCTTTATTAATTCTTTATTTTTAATAAAAATTTTTTTTATATTTAAAAAAAAAATAATAAGTAATAACGAAAGTAATAATATTAATAAAAATAAAATATTTTTAGAAAAAAAAAACAAAATAGTCATTGAGGCAATTAAAAATAAAAAATTAGTAAAGATTTCACAAAAACCAGCAATTATAGTGCCACACTTATGAGTACTATCACCAAATAAATGAATATAATGACCGATTGATTTTTTATAAAGATTATTAATTTTTTCTAAGTAAATTATATGATGAAAAATTTTATTATTGAGTTGAAAATGAATAAAACGAGATATGTAAATTATATAAGATTTATATAAGAAATCTAAAAATACTTTTAATAAATATAAAATAAGAAAAATACTTAAAATTAATTTATAATTATAGTCAATATTAAAAAAATAAAAAATTTTTTTCCAAAAATCTACAATAAAATTAGAATTATTTGAAGCGTTCAAATTTGAAGAAAAAAAAATTAATAAACTTAAATATAAATATTCAAACAAAAATAAAATAGATGAGATTATAAGTGCAAATTTTAAACACTTGTATTCTTTAACAAAAAATTTAATAAATTTAAAAAAATTATTTTTCATCGGAAGTCTAATTTAGCAAAATCTATTTTAAATATTTTATTTATGTCAAGAATTTCTTAGAAAAGATTTTAATAATCAAATAATTTATAAGAAAATAAAGAAAATTAAGACATTTTCCATTATTATATTGCATTTACTATAAGCTTTAATTAAAAAGAATTTTTTACAAATTTATGATTTCTCAATCTACTATTAATAGCTTATCAAATTCATACATTTATTCAAATAATAACAATATTTACTTAGATAATAACAGGCTTATAAATGAAACTATCGACAAAATTGAAAATACTATTCAGGAAATTAAAAATGAAAATATAAATTTAAGTAAAATTAATTCTAGATTCACAAACTTAAGATATCAAATTGGTAAAATATTTAATTATTTAAGCGAAAACTCAAAATTACAAAAAGATCAGTATTTAGAATATTTTGTCGAAGAGCTGTATAGGTATATTGAGGGTTATTTGTCTGAAATACAAAAATATTATTGTTCTAGAAAAAAAATTTATATAGACAATTTTAAGTTAAAAAATGGTTTTTATTTTGATGAAATTTCAAATGATGCTGTTAATGAAGTACTTAATCTTTGTTCGGAAAATTTAAAAAAATTTAAAAAAAATATAGAAAAGGGATTAACTAAGAGAGAGGAACTTTCTATTAGTTCCGGATGGAAAATTAGAAAGGTCATAAATATTTTAAATAAAGAGTTTAATAAAAAAAATATTAATGAACAAGTTTCTTATTATATGCAGAAAAATTATTGCGTTACAAGATGCTCACTAGAGTTAAGCACTCCCAATTCTAAATGGTGGGAAAATGTTGAAAATAGTAAAGTTAGCAAACATACTAATTATGCTCACGTTGACGAAAGTTTTGTATATCCTAAAAGTATACTTTATTTAACTGACGTCAGTAAAAATAATGGACCGACTAGTTTTTATCCTAAGATTTATAAGAGTTTGAGTTTAAACTTTTTGCAAGATACCATAGGAAAAGTAATTGGAAATATTGGAAGTGATAAAAAATCAAAATTAAAAAATTACTACAAAAAAAAATATCACCAACCTATGAGTTGTGAAAAATTTTTAAAACACTACACTTTTTTACCTAAAAAATTAAGATTCAATTCTCATATTGGATGGGACATACTTAATGATAGTGCATTAGAAAAAGAAATGATTAATGATGAAAAATTTTTCATTGGCAAAAAAGGGTCGTGTGTGATTTTTGATGGTTCTAAAATTCTGCATAGAGGTGGCCTAATTAATAATGGGGAAAGAATAGTTTTGCAAATAGTTTTTGGACCAAAAATTAATTTTTTAAAAAAAATTTATAATAAAATAATTAGAAAAAGCA
>Ga0209550_10002170_pt1 | contig 18923 bp, 16 predicted proteins | sample LauGreSuBDMM15SN_2_FD_187567 | JGI IMG/M metagenome (GOLD analysis project Ga0209550, IMG submission 187567) | Freshwater lake microbial communities from Lake Michigan, USA - Su13.BD.MM15.SN (SPAdes) (version 5) | ecosystem: Environmental > Aquatic > Freshwater > Lake | place: Lake Michigan...
CATCGAAGGCTACCGCTCTATGGGTGCGACGCTGCGCGTTGGGCAGTCGGATTCCCCCACAAACAATCGGGCCACAAATTCAGGAGCGAACTATCAAAACTGGCTGGGCGGGCGCGGCAGTGACTCGGCGACCAACGCGGCCTACGGAAAGAATGCGTTTTTGCTGATGGATGTTTTTCGCACTGACACAAACACGGCCGGCCGCATCAACCCGAACAGCGTAGTCCGCGACGGCTTGGGAGTCGTTTTGAGAACAGCTCTCACAAATTTCATCTATGAAAATCAGGCCACGAACGGTGCCTCCCTGCTGCTCGGCAACCAGACTCTGAATCCCACGAACACCGTGGCCGCGATCCGCAATTTTGCCACCAACTCCACGCATGGCTTTCTTGTTTCTGTCGGCGACCTTTCACGCATACCCGCCTTCTGGGGAAATGGGACCTCCGCGACAAATATCGTGCCCGGTGTTCCCATGAGTGCGTCATCGGATGGGGGCAAAGAGGAGTTCCTACGACGAACTGCGAATCTCCTGACTACGCAGAGTCTAGCGTATTCGGTCTATATTGTGGGTCAAACCGGCGAGATCCTCACCAAGAGTGGCACGGACACCTTCGTTCCCGCCTCCACATCAATCACAGAAAATGTTATTCAACTCGAACCCATCTATCCTACCACCAGCGGGGAATCACCCGTCGCCCCAGTCGGATGGAAGACCCTTATACCCCGCACGCTCTCGTATTGACCCATGAAACACGACATTTACCTATTCATTGCGGTCTTCTTTTTTCTCGGCCTCCCAATCGCAAACGCCGAGGAGAAACAGGAAAAACCCAAAGCCGCTCATGTCAAAATTTTCAACGCCACCTACCGCAACGGCGTGGAAAAATGGGAAACTGGGCTCGACCTTAAATTCCATGACGAACCTCTCGCTAACGATGTAAGGGTGGGCGAAGGAGGACTGGTGCGGCAGATCACCTACAAACAAAAAGACACGGTTGATGTCTTCCGAAACCGTGAATTCCTCAAGAATCCCGACCCTGCCAGCGAACTCCCCGCCGCCAAACTTTCCACCACCTTCGAGGAAGGCAGCGTCACTCTTCTCGTCGTGCATGGAGAAATAAGCCGCAGCGGCGAAAAGGTGAGCATCACCGCCATACAGGAATTTCCATTACCAGAGGGAGCCATGTTTCTCGGTATGTCTCGACTCATCATAGCCAACTTCCGCAAAGGAGATCCGATCTACCTTTCCATCGGCACCTTGAAAACCTTTTCCCTCGCAACGAACGAACAGCGCGAAATCATCGTTCCGCCAGGAGCGACTGAGATTTTCCTCGTACAGAACGAGAATGTAAATTCCGAATACAAACGCCAACTGGCCGTGTTCAAATTCAAGGCTAACCACAACTACACCGGCATCATTTTCCCTGCTGCCGAAATACCAACACGCCCCGCGCTACGCATCTCGGACTCAAATCAAGAATGGGCTGAAACCAACTCATCCCACAAAAAGAATGCAGATTAATATCGCCACCTCTTTGCAGTGGCTGGGTTGGGATTCAGCGTGACATATCGCGCAATGCCAACCAGTTCACCCTAGAAGAGGCACGATGTGGCGAATTCGTTACATTCTGTCGATTGCCTATCCCTAGTCCAGTAACAAGGGTGCAAAAGTCTGATTGAAAGTTTTGAAAACCGTCAAGGTTAGCAAAAGTGGAATCAGGCCAAGCATTATGAAAATTTTAAAAAAAGGGGGGGGATTAATAAACGAAAAGCCCGCTAAGAATCACAAAATAATTTCTTCCGGAGTTCTCGGATTTTCGCTGCTTGAAGTGCTTTGTGTAACGGCCATCATCTCCATACTCGTTGCGTTGGCGGGTCCATCACTTTCTGGATTAACAAGCCCGTTAGGTCGTAAGGGCGCCGTCACCATTGTGATGAATACCCTAGAGCAAGCCCGCGTCTCGGCGATCGAAACAGGAGAAGAAGTCGTTGTCCTTTTTTGGAAAAAAAACGGAACTCCTGCAACAAATCCTGACGAGCAGGATTCCATGGTCATCCTAAGAAAAAACGACACTACCAGCACTTGGGTGCCTATCACCCGCTGGATCAAACTGCCCAAAGGCATTCTTTTTCATGGAGAGGATCTCAGCTCTTTGATCCTTAACAGCCAACCGGACGCGAACATACTTGATTCCCTGCCTACCCCCAGACCGACACAGTCGCAACTCGGGATCCTTCAATTCACGACGTCGGGCGCAGTCCATCTTCCCTCCAGCACCACCGGCCTTCATATGGCCTTGACTGAAGGACAGCGTGCCCCCAACGGAACAATGGCCGTGAAAAAGCAAAAATCCGGTGGTCAAGAAATCATCTCCCTAGCCCGCTACACAGGTAGAGCCACCATGGATGTCGTTACGACAAACTAGCGTTTGCGAAGGGTTGCGACTTTTCCATTTTCCTGCAGTTGACAAAAGACGACTAGATTCGGATTCAAGGGAAGACCTGCTTCCAATCGTTTTTCATGCTCACCACGCGCCAGTTTCTTTTTGTGGCCTCGTCCAACGCCTTGTCGAGTCGACCGACTACTGAAGCCCTGTCATAGGCGAATTCACGCTTTTCATCATCGTGGTGGAGAAGAAGACCAAGACGCGGGCCGCCTCCTGTCGTTGTCCACAGAAGCATCTCGAGATCTCCATCCGAGTTTCCAAATGCCAACACAGGCCTTTTTCCTATGTTGCGTACAATCGCAAACGGCTTCGCTGGACCATTTGTGAAATACTCGGGTTCGCTCTCCATCACAACTTCATGTCGCCCATTTCGCTCCACGAAGACCATCTTCGCCTGAGATCCAATGATCTGTTCGGGAGGAATGCCGTAGAATTTCTGCGAATACGCTCTGACAAACTCGGAGCCGCCACCCGAGACAATGTAGGTTTGAAATCCCTTAGAGCGCAAAAACTCGAGAAGTTCCCTCATTGGAAGGTAAACCGTTTTTTGATAGGGTTTTTTTAAAGAGGGATTCTCGGCGCGATCGAGCCAATCCCATGCCGCTATCGCCAAGTCTCCAGCTGCTTGGTTTTCAGAGGTAGACCAAACCAGTTTTGCAAAATCACGGTTTTGATCCTCATGTGTAAGGCCGTTCCCGTTCATCCTCCCGTCTAAAGCCGCGGTGAAAGGCTCTTTATTGATCCACTCAGGCTTCGTCGGCGCCAATTCCTTCACTCGATTAAGGGCGAAAGCGAACTGGATGTAGATGGGTTGTTCGCAGATCAAGGTTCCATCGTTGTCAAAAACAGAGATGCGTTGATCCCTCGGTAGGTAATCTGGAGAGCCCTCGGTAGTGGTTCTCTCAACGAAATTCAAAATTTCTCTTTTCGCAGCTGTATCGTTCCACGAAGGCAGTTCATTGCAGAATGCAGGCCCTATACCCGTTACAAGGACAAAAAGAAATGTGCCAAGTCTGAAAAGAGAATTTTTTAAGTTCATTCATGCCATTTGAAGTGATCCTCTTTACATAGATCAAGGGGTATAATGTAAAAAAACACACGCTTTTCAAATGCGATAGGGGAGAGAGAAAAACCCATTTTCACATGGAGGTTCATTTTTCCAAGGCACGCCGAAATCCGCATTGGTCCTGAGGAAGCTCATTCTGTAAAAGTTGTTGCTGCGTTGCTTGAGCGCTCAGATCCTCCGCGTCCTATAATCAGAACTCCCTCCAATTTGTCGCATTTTATTTTTTTACTTTGGGGCCAGCCCATTTAGTCTCTGGGTCGATATGAAAACGCTCGTCACTGGCTCCTCCGGCCTGATCGGTTCCGAGGTCTCGCTTTTTTTTGCCCGTCAGGGCTGCACGATTCATGGGGTCGACAACAACCAACGCGCTACCTTTTTTGGCCCTCAAGGGGACACCCGCTGGAATCAGAAACGACTCGCCGACCTGATCCCAGGCTTCATTCACCATGAACTCGACATTCGCGACCGCCAAGGCGTCCTTGACCTTGTCGCGAGCGTGAAGCCCGACATCATCATTCATACTGCAGCGCAACCCTCACACGACCGAGCGGCAGCGATCCCCTTTGATGACTTCGACACCAACGCCGTGGGAACGCTTAACATGCTCGAAGCCGCCCGCCGCGCTTGTCCAGACTCGCCCTTTGTTCACATGTCCACGAACAAAGTCTACGGCGACCGCCCGAATACAATCGCTCTGAGCGAACTCGACACACGTTGGGATTACGCCGACCCAAACTACGAGCATGGTATTGCCGAGACCTTCTCCATCGATCAATCGAAACACTCGCTCTTTGGCGCATCCAAGGTGGCGGCCGATGTGATGGTGCAGGAATACGGACGTTATTTTAATATGCCGACCTGCTGTCTGCGCGGCGGTTGCCTTACCGGCCCAAACCACACCGGTGTCGAGTTACACGGCTTTCTCAGCTATCTGGTGAAGTGCAATCTCGAAGGCCGCGAATACAAAGTTTTTGGATATAAGGGCAAGCAAGTACGCGACAACATCCACAGCGAAGACGTCGCCCGCTTCATGTGGGAATTTTGCAAAGCCCCCCGTGTAGCCGAGGTGTATAATTTAGGCGGCGGAAAAGCGAATTCCTGCTCGATTCTGGAGGCCTTTGCGATAGCCGAATCTTTCACTGGGAAAAAACAAGTTCATACCTATGTGGATGAAAACCGCATCGGCGATCACATTTGCTACTACAGCGACCTGCGCAAAATGAGAGCCCACTATCCCGCTTGGGACATCACCATCAGCCTGCCGGAAACCATTCAGCAAATTGTAACGGCTTGGCGGACTCGCCTCTGATCCTGAACCCAACGCACCTCAAATGAAAATCCTCGTCACAGGCATTTGCGGTTTTGCAGCCAGCGTCCTCGTCCGCTCCCTCTTGGAACATCGGCCCGACTTGACGATCATCGGCATCGACAACCTTTCTCGCAAGGGAAGCGAAACCAACATCGAACCTCTTCGCGCGCTGGGTTGCGAGATCCGCATCGGTGATGTGCGCGACCTTTCGCTTCTGGATTCTCTTCCCGACTGCAACTGGATTCTCGACTGCGCCGCGAATCCCAGCGTGCTTGCGGGAGTCGATGGCTCATCGAGCCGCGACCTAGTGGATCAAAACCTCTACGGCACGGTGAACCTTCTCGAGCTTTGCAAAAAATGGAATGCCGGATTCACGCTTATGTCCACGAGCCGCGTCTACTCCATCGCGGCCATGGCTGCGTTGCCCATATCGCATTCAGCGAGACGATTTGAGATGCCGCCGACCGCAAGTGGTCCCGGTTGGTCGCATGCTGGAATCACGGAAGGTTTTTCGACCCAACCTCCGATCAGCCTCTACGGAAGCACGAAGCTCTGTTCGGAATGGCTTGCTTTAGAATACGGCGAAGCCTTTGGTTTTCCTGTCTGGATCAACCGTTGCGGTGTTCTCGCCGGCGCCGGTCAATTTGGAAAAGCCGACCAGGGGATTTTTTCTTATTGGATTCACAGCTGGATGGCCGGCCGCCCTCTTCGCTACATCGGATTCGGCGGATCTGGTTTGCAAGTTCGCGACTGCCTCCATCCGCGTGATCTCGCTTCTGTACTGCTTCGCCAAATAGACCATCGCGGAAATGATAAGCCTCGCATCGTCAACTTTTCCGGCGGAATCCAGAATTCGATGTCCCTTAAAGAGCTTTCTTCTTGGTGTGCGGATAAATCAGGGTCCGCCGCGCCCCATAACGATCCCGCATTGCTCTCCCATTCCGATGCAATCCGCCCATTCGATATCCCTTGGGCGATCCTCGATTCTTCCCTCGCTGAAAAAACGTGGGGCTGGAAACCCGAAGCCACACTGAAAATGATACTTTGTGAAATTCATGATCATGCCATGGAAAATCCGTCTTGGCTCGATCTCGTCGCAGGCTGATGAAATCCATTTTTCTTTTCTTCGGCAGAAATAGAAGGTTCCGAGCATGATTGTGATTGTTGGCGCTGGACTTGCCGGGCTCGCGTGCGCCACCGCGTTGCACCGCCAAGGCAGACCGTTCCTCCTCCTCGATGCCGCTGACGCCCCCGGCGGACGCCTCCGTACCAGCCATCGCGATGGATTCACTCTGGATCATGGTTTTCAGGTTGTCCTGAGTTCTTATAGCGCCGTTTCGAAGGTAGTCGATATCGCCTCCTTACAGCCCAGATACTTTGAATCTGGGGCACTCCTCGCTCATGGAGGCAGATTCACGCATTTGGCGAATCCCCTCCGTCATCCACATGCCCTTGTTGAGGACCTCACCACAACGGCCTTTTCTTTGCGGGACAAACTTCTCCTTGGTGCCCTTGTGACTCGTACGGTGATGTCGAGTGATTCCCTCCTACTTTCTCGCTGCGCACGAAGGGACGATCTTTCCACTCAGAATTTTCTCCGCCGATTTGGTTTCAGCGCTTTGTTTGTTGGCCGATTTGCCGAACCTTTTTTTGGTGGTGTTCTTCTCGATAGTGATCTTGGAACGAGCAGTGGACTTTTCCTTTATTATCTCAAAAAATTCTCCACCGGCCGCGCTTGGCTTCCGGCGGGCGGCATCGCCGCATTCCCCGCGCAAATGGCTTCTGCACTACCCTCAAACTCTCTTCGCTTGCGAACTCGGGTTATGGCTCTCGACATCAAAAACGAGCGCGCCTGCGGAGTGACATTGGAAAACGGTGAACACATCGCGGCTTCTTCCATCGTTCTCGCGCTCGACGAACCTACTGTTTGTGAGCTTCTGGAACGACCGGCTCCAGAACGCGCTCGGAGCGTGGCCGTGGTGTATTTCAAATCGCGTCAATCCATCTATCCCAATCCTTGCTTGGTTCTTCCCGAAAGCGGTTCTGGTCTTGTGCGCCATTTTGCTCAAGTCACCAATGTGGCACCCGAATTTGCTCCGCGTGGATTTCACCTAATCACCGCGAGCGTGTTGGATTTTTCTGATCTTTCCGATGAGTCGCTTGCACACGCAGTCAAAATGGAAATCGCCGCCATTTTTCCTAACGCTTCCGCCTCTCTGGAATATCTGGAGACGATTCGCGTCCCCTATGCCGTGCCAGCACAACCGCCGGGGTTTGCCAACCGAAAGCCCTTCCCGAACCTTCCGGCGGGAGTTTTTGCCGCTGGCGATTGGGCATCAGGGGCCAGCATACAATCTGCGATTTCCTCCGGCCTTGATTCGGCCCATAGTATTTTAAACCCGCTTTACCCATGAGCCTTTCACTTTCAACATGCTGGAATTCCTGGAAACACCACGATGGCCGCTCGATGGTTGAGGAAATCTTGGGCCTCGGATTCGACACTATCGAGATCAGCCACGGCATTCGCTCCTCGCAACTCGAAGGCATTCTCGCTGCGCGGGTGAAATACCAGTTTGCCATATCGAGCGTTCATAATTTCCTGCCCACGCCTGTTGAGGTTCAGACGGACTCACCGGACTGCTATGAGTTTACTTCTCTTCGCGCCGCCGACCGCGACCGCGCTACGAAACTCTCGCGAATCACGATCGACTGGGCAGCCGAGTTAGGCGCGCCATTTGTGGTTGTTCATACAGGTCGCATCCGCGAACTCAAACTCACCGCCCCTCTACAAAAAATGGTCGCCGACGGAAAATTTCTCACTCGGGCCTTTGTGAAGAAGCGACTGGATGCGATCCAGGCACGCGAAAAGGTTTCCGAGAAATACAATCGATTGGTTCTGGGATGTCTGAGCGAACTGGCGGCCTATGCTGGAAAAAAAGGCGTTCGGCTGGGCATCGAAAACCGCGAGCATTATGAAGCCGCACCCCTGGAGCGTGAAATGGTCGCTTTTTTTCAATCGCTTAATTCTCCTCATGTGGGTTATTGGCACGATTTCGGACATGCTCAGATCAAACACAACCTTGGCTTTTTCGACCATTTTCAATGGCTGGAAAAGATGTCGCCACTTTTGATCGGTTGTCACATCCACGATACACGCTGGCCTTTCCGCGATCATTGCCCACCGTTCACTGGCGACACTCCGCTCGAAAAACTTGTTTCGCTTCTACCTAAAAAATGCGCGACCGTTTTTGAGATGTCCCCGCGCACTGAAGCAGCCGACATTCAGAAAGCCGCCGCCGCTTGGAAGCAACTTTTTAACTGCAGATGAAAAAATACATTCTTACCGCTATTCAGCTTCTCATCACGGCGGGACTCTTGTGGTGGATTTTTCGAAATCCCGATCAAAATCAAAAACTCCTTGCCGCACTAAAGACAGCGAATCTGTGGTGGTTTCTTCCGGGACTGGTTGCGATCGGCGCAGCGCTATTAATCCAGGTCGAGCGCTGGCGGATCCTCCTGAGAGTCCAGGGCATCGTTGTCTCTTTTTCCCGAGCTCTCCGCATCATCCTAGTGGGCATGTTTTTTAACCTCTTCCTGATCGGAGCAACCGGCGGGGACATCGTTAAGATTTTCCTCATCATTCGCGAGGCTCCGCTTAAGAAGGCTGGCGCTCTCTTGAGCGTCTTCATCGACAGGATTGTCGGACTTCTTGCGCTCGCCGTCATCTCGGCCGTAATGATCCTATGCCACTGGAATGCGCTTATTTCGCATGACTTCACAAGACTGGTCGTTATCACGGTCGCGATCATCCTGGGAGGTTCACTGGGATTCATTCTTGTCGCATGGCTGGTGGATCGATTGCATCTCACCACCCGACTTCCTCAATGGCTTCCAGCCCGGGCTAAAATCTTGGAGGCGGCTTCCGCTTTTGCCGAATATGCGCGCTCAGGGAAATCCGTCACTTACGCGTTCCTTCTCTCCCTACCGGCGCACTTCCTCTTCTTTTCTACGTTTTATTTCGGAGCAAAGGCATTCAGCGCAGGACTTGATCTATCAAACCTTTTTTGCGTATCGCCGATCGTTTCCACTGTCACGGCGCTTCCCATCAGCGTCGGAGGCGCGGGGCTTCGCGAAGCCTTATTTATAAAAATTCTAGGCGGTCTTTATTCTACCCCTGAATCCATCGCGACCCTTATCTCCCTTTCCGGTTTTATGATGACCGTCTTCTGGAGTCTTGTTGGCGGAGCCATCTACCTTCTCTACCGCTCGTCCAATCACGATATCCCTCACATGGCCGATATGCAGGGTGCTGTCGAAACTCTCGAACATCAGGTCGAAGCGAACGCTGCGAGCGGACATAAATTGGACTCATGAGTGCAGGCCAAGACCTCCGAGTGCCGCGTGTTTGCGCTCACTTTGCCATGACCGCTGATGGAAAAATCAGCACTAAAAACCTGACCCCCTCGCGCTTCACTTCACCCTCCGACAAGTCGCGACTCCACTTGATAAGGGCTTCGAACGACGCGATTCTCGCAGGCCGTGGAACGGTGGAAGCCGACAACATGAGCATGGGCCTCTCCCGCCTCGATCTTCGCGAAGATCGCGTGAGCCAAGGGCTACCGCCAGAACCCCTCCGCGTTGTTATTAGCAATGAAGGGCGCTTCAATCCCGCCTCCAAGATTTTTTCCTACACATCATCGCCTTTAGTTATTCTTTCGACTTCACGGATGCCTCAAGACATCCGTGACGCGATAGCACCGCATTGCGATCTATTGCTTTTTGACGCTCCGTCTGTCCCTCTTCGCAAAGCTCTGGCCATGCTCCGTCGTGACTATGGGGTCAAGCGTCTCGTTTGCGAAGGCGGCGGCCAACTCCTTCGATCTCTCGCTGCAGAGAATCTTCTAGACGAAATTCGCCTGACGATCGCTCCGGTGATTTTCGGTGGTTCCGCTGCGCCATCGCTCACTGGCCTCCCGAGCGAACTTTTACCTGAACCACGATTTTTCCGTTTGGCAAAACACACGCTCTCTGATGGGGAATGCGTTCTTCACTATGTGCGACAGCGACGTAAAGACTGATTTTTTGCCGTGCGCGGATGCGTGAGCGAGCTTAGATTTCTCTCTTTATGAGTGTCGAAAACGATACGCAGGAATCGCTAAAGCAAACCACTCGGTCGATCGCGGACCATGAGGGCGTGGTCAGCGTGAATCCCATCCCCGGCAAGCCATCGCTTGAAATCGAGTATGATCCCTCGGCACTCAGCGAAGACGATTTGCGCCGCATCGCAGAAAGTCATCCGATGGGGCCGGCCTTGCAAAAGCGCACTCTGCGTCTAGACGGAAAAGCCTGCGAGGCCTGTGCTATCCGCCTCGAGCGTAAAATGAAAAAGCTACCCGGCGTCCGCAAGGCGACGGCGACTTATATCGGTAAAATCCTCTGTCTCACTTTTGACGAAACCCTGGCCGACGAGAAAACGGTCATGGAGGGAATCCGTGCTGCCGGGGCTAAAGTGAGCGCCTACGAGCCGCCAGCACTCGAGGTCGAGCGGTCACTTTGGCAAAGAATCCGATCAGGCTCCCTCAACGAAGAACTTTCGTGTGCTCTGGGCTTTCTTTTTCTTCTCACTTCCCTTGCTTCCGACCACTGGCTTGGCAAAGCGGCTCTGACCACATGGATTCTCTATGGCGGCGCATACTTTTTCTGTGGTCAGCAAGGCGTGCGTTCGGCTGTGGCATCGTTGCGTGGGGGCGCTTTGGACGTCGATGTTCTTATGGTGTTGGCCGCGATAGGCGCTGGTATTGTCGGTCAACCCTTCGAGGGCGCTTTGCTCTTGTTCCTTTTTTGTTTCTCGAATGTTCTTCAAAGCTACGCCTTGGAACGCACCCAGCGAGCCATCCACTCTCTTCTCAAACTCCGTCCAGATAAGGCACTCGTGAAATGCAATGGCACCACCACGCTTGTCCGCGTCGAGGAACTCCACATCGGCGACATCGTTGTGCTTCGACCCGGTGAGCATGTTCCCGTTGACGGCACCGTGATCGAAGGTTCCAGCCACATCGATGAATCGAGCCTCACTGGCGAATCCATGCCAGTGACCAAGAGTATCGGCAGTATCCTCTTCGCTGGAACGCTCAATCAAAGCGGCGGACTCGAGTTGACCGTAACCAAACGTGCCGAGGATTCCACTCTTGCCCGCATGGTGAAGCTCGTTGAAGAGGCTCAGGCTGAAAAATCCGGCACTCAACGCTTCCTTGAGGAAGCCGAGCAATACTATGCCACTGGCGTGATTGCCTTCACCGCGCTCGTTTTTTTGATCCCTTTCTTTTTTATGGGCGACGCTTTTGCTGATGCCTTTTATCGGGCCATGACGGTGATGGTCGTGGCCTCGCCATGCGCCCTCGTCATTAGCACTCCGGCCACTGTTCTTTCCGCGATCGGAGGAGCTGCACGGCGGGGTATTTTAGTGAAAGGCGGATCCCATCTCGAGCGAACCGCGCAGATCGATATCGTCGCCTTTGATAAAACCGGCACCCTTACTGTCGGAAGACCTGTTGTTACGGAACTCGTGGATGCCGCAGGCACACATAAACTCGACGCCTCACTCCCCCTCCATCTCGCAAATCTGCTCGGTGTGGCCGCAGCGCTGGAAACGAAATCCGAGCACCCGCTGGCCCACGCCATCGTGAAAAGCGCTGCCGCACGCGGCCTAGTTCTGCCTGAAGCATCCGACTTCCAATCGACCGCCGGCAAGGGGGCGGAAGCGACCATCTGCGGGCGACGCATTATCATCGGTAGTGAACGTCTTTTCCGCGAATGCAACGCCTCCGGCATGGAAGGGATCTCACTCGCCTCCAAGCCTCTTGCCGAGCGAGGCAAGTCGTGCGTGTGGTTCGGTGAGCGTCAAGGCGATCAAGTCGCCGCTTTGGCTGTGCTTGCCCTCGCCGATACATTGCGTCCGGAATCCCTTCGCACCATCCAAAGCCTCCAGCGATTGGGTGTGAAAAAGATCGTCATGCTCACGGGGGATCAAAAAACTGTCGCCCACGCCATCGCGGAAGAAGCGGGCGTGGATGAGGTCCTCGCTGAGTTGCTGCCTGAGGGGAAGGTCGCCGCGATCCGCGAGCTCAAAAAACAGGGGCGCGTTTTGATGGTCGGGGATGGAGTCAACGATGCTCCGGCTCTCGCTTGCGCAGACATCGGGGTCGCCATGGGGGCGGCGGGCACCGATATCGCCATGGAGACCGCCGATGTGGTTTTAATGGGCGACAAGCTCGAGAATATCTCGATCTTACTGTCCATCGCGCGTCATGCCCGTCGGGTTCTTTGGCAGAATCTCGTTTTTGCAAGTGCGGTGATTGTCCTGCTCCTCATCGCCGCATTCGGTATCCACCTGCCACTACCGATGGGAGTCGTTGGGCACGAGGGCAGCACTGTTCTCGTTTGTCTCAACGGCCTGCGTCTGCTGATCTACATGCCGAAGATTTGATCCCCTCGCCCTTCTCTACCCTGATTTTAGAAGGACTAATGAGGTGGCTCCATCAGCGTGGCAAAGCGGCATGGGAGGCGAAAAAGGAACGCCCCATGCTCACGGATTTTCGGGTAGTCAGTGAATGGGATTCGTTAAAAAGAAAATCTCCGCTCTACCTATAAAAGCCTCAAGCGCTTTTTTGAGGCTCTGCTTTTAACACCTCGCTGATCGCTTCCAGCATCGTCTTGGAATCGCAGGGCTTCGCTAAGACTTTATCGGCTCCAAGGGAATGCATTTGGCCGTTGGGGTATATAATGCCGCTTGTGCAAATGATTTTCACAAATGGGGATTTTTTTTTCAATTGCCGAATCATCTCCGCCCCGCCCATGCCAGGCATCGACATATCGGTCAGAACCAACGCTATTTTTTCTTGGTTTTCCGTGAAGCAATCCAATCCCTTCTGACCATCGGAAGCCGACATCACATGATAACCGGCACGTTCAAGCGAGCGTTGCATCAGTTTGAGGACGGTCGGTTCATCATCCACTAGCAGAATGGTTTCGCCATGACCTCGAGTCTCGGTTCTTGCGGTGGGCGATGGAACCACTAGGGCGGGTGAGTGGTGTGGCGCTGCAGGAATGAAAATCTGGAATACGGTCCCTTTATCCTCCTCGCTCTCAAGCAAGAGGAACCCATCGTGCTCGCGAACGATTCCCATCACGGTGGCCAACCCGAGACCAGTGCCTTTTTCAGGCCCTTTGGTTGTGAAAAAGGGCTCAAAAATCTTATCCCTCACTGGCTGAGGGATTCCGGTGCCCGAGTCGCTCACGCTGATACGAACAAATTTCCCTGCTTTTGCGATGGGATTCCTTTTAACCGCCTCTTGATCAATATCAACATTGCAAGCGGTCAAGGATAAGAGACCGCCCTCCGTCATAGCATCGCGAGCATTGACGCAAAGATTCAGTAGGACTTGCTTCAGTTGTGTGGCATTCGCCAGAACGGGAGACACCCCCATCTCAATGTCTGTCTGGATTTGAATGGCCTTGGGAAAGGCGTTCTTCGCAAAGTTAGAGATATCCTGAACAATTTCACTAGTGGAAACCTCCGCGATGCCGCTCGCCCCCCCCAACGTGAAGCTCAAAATTTGGCGCGCAAATTCCATGGCTCGGCGAAGGTTTGCATCCACGACTTGGATCAAATCTTGGCTGTCAGGGTCCAGAAGCCTCCCTCGGATGAGATCCATCGCCATCGCTGTGGGTTGGAGCGTATTATTAAGGTCATGTGCAATCCCGCCGGCGAGCAGTCCGATGCACTCCTGTCTATGCGCGCGCAGGCGCTCTTCCTCCAGATGCCGCGAATCGGAATTCAACGTATTGATGATGAGAATATTTGCCTTCTCGCTCAATTGCGTTGGCAAAAGAACCCAGCGGCTTTGCACCTCTATCTCGGTTCCATCCGCAGCGGATTGCGTTAGATTCCCTGACCACTCCCCTTTTTGCTGGGTGATCCGCTCCGCCTCCTGCAGTTTTTCATTTTCGCGAGAGAACCCCGCGGGCCATGGCCGCCCCAAAATGTCCGATGCTGGGACGCCGTAAAGTCTCTCCGCCCCAGCATTCCAAAGAATCACGGAACCCTCAGCATTTCGAATCACGATGGCTTCGCTGTTTTTTTGGAAACTCAGATCGACCCCGCTGACGCTGTCATCACATCTGGGGTTGGTATCTTTGGCCTGCCGAAAAAAGCCGGCAGCCTCATTTAGCTGGCTGGGGTCCTCTATTCTATGGGGAGACGCGTTTGACATTTAGAATTCTGAACGGCACAAGCTACGCAAAACACAAATTGGCGTCAACCGCCGAGACGACCTGTCTGAGCGTTTGACGTTTTACATACTTGATCCCCAATTTGACGGGTGTAGCTTTTTTATCATGTCGGCCCGGTTGTTCATTTTGGTTGTCCTGCTGATTGCAGGAAAAGCGTCCTCTGGCCTTGCCGTGGAATCGCAAACGGGACCCCCCGTCGCTCCGCACAGTGGACTCAAATCCGCAGGTGAGTTTTTTGCCGAGGTCGATGAGCTGTGCCAACCGAATTGGTCTGAGATTGTTCAACCGCCCACCGCTCCGAATCCCCCCGCCCGTGAAGCCCTAGCACTTCAACTCGGGGTGCTTGTCACGGATGCCTTTGCGGCGATTCAAGCCAACAACGGGCAAGGTGTTAAAAATACACTGCACGAAATCACCACTCTCACCAAAAAACTCAATCTCGACCAAAGCATCCTAGCTAGAAATAAGTGCATCAGTGAATTTGCGGACAAGGGGGCGTGGAATGAACTTCAGACCGAAATCACTTCCGTGCAGAAAGATATCATCATAGGAATGCAACGGCAAAATGACCATGACCTCATTGTTTTTCTACTCACTGGCTCATGGATTCGCCAAATCGATATCGCCTCATCTCTCCTAACCACGAACCCCAAGCCCGAGTTGGCTGCCCTTTTAGCCCAACCCTCGTCCGCTGACGAATTGCTAACTGGCTTTGATAAACTTCCTGAGCCCACACGCAAAGGAAACCTCGCCCTCATGCTTGTTCAAGGTCTCCTATCAGCAAGGGATTCCATGCTAAAAACGTCTGGCGGCGCACTTACGGATTCCGCTATTAAAGATCTCCCTCCAACCATAACTCACATCCTGAATCATATAGCCACTCCCATCCCCCGCTCATAAACCCGCTCCACCTCCCTCACCACGGGGAGTGACAAAGTGTTCTTTTGTGTGCTACAATATTCCATTATGACTTCCGCCACCGCCGAGAAACTCCACAGCCCCCAGGTGCGACAGTTTTCCGTTTTCCTTCAAAATAAAGTCGGCGCCCTGCTCGAAGTCGTCCGCCTGCTAGATGACAATAACATTATCGTGCTGGCCCTCAGCATTGCGGAATCCTCCGAGTCCGCGATCGGTCGCATGATCGTGAGCGACCCAGATCGCACGAGCGAACTCTTCCTAGAACGCGACATTCCCCATAGCGAATGCGCTTTGATGGTCGTCGAGTTGGATGAAGGTCCGGGCGACCTCTCTCGTGTGCTTGCTGCACTGCTCATGGCCGAAGTGAACATCCACTTCAGCTACCCGCTTCTTGTTCGTCCGCGCGGACGCGCCGTGTTAGCATTGCATTTGGACGACATAGAGTGCTCCTCCTCGGTTCTCCGTGGTGAGGGATTCCAGATTCTAAGCCAAGGCGATCTTTCTCGCTAAATCCTCATGGGGCCCGACGCCAAACCGGCACACGCCCAATCCACTCGCATTCTTCTCGGTCTAGTGGGCGGATTGGCTTTAGGCCTCCTCGCCGGCGGGCTTCTTCCAGAGTCGTCTCGCGAGCCTCTCGCATGGTGGATCGATCAAGTCATACAGCCTGCAGGAAAAGTTTTTTTACGCCTCATTTTCATGGTGGTCGTGCCTCTGATCCTCTCCGCCATTGTTCTTGGCACAATGGAAATGGGAAACCTTCGGACCCTCGGGCGCGTCGGCGGGCGAACGTTGCTTCTGACACTACTTCTATCCAGCCTGAGCGTGGGAATAGCGTTGGGCCTCGTTAACATCCTTGCCCCAGGAAAAGCCATGCCAGAGGCCAGTCGCCAAGCGCTGATATCCACTTACTCCAACGCCTCACGTACAAACATCGAGCGCGGCATGCACAGCCAACCGGTAGCTACCACGCTCCTCAACTTCATTCCGGAAAACCCCCTTGCCGAAGCCGTAAACTCTTTCAACCCCGAAAATACTGGCGGCGGCCTGATGTCCGTGATGGTCTTCAGTTTGTTTGTGGGATTTGCCATGACTGTGGCGCCGCGCGAAAAGACTTTGGTTTTGCGAGGTTTCTTTGAGGGGATGTTTGAGGTCTCGATGGTCATCATTGGATTTGCGCTCAAGCTCGCTCCTTACGGTGTCGCGTGCTTGGGATTTGCGGTCGCTGCACGTTTGGGATTCGACCTTTTTCGTACGCTTGGTTTTTATACAGGCGTTGTTCTACTGGGTCTCACATTACAGCAGTTTGTGGTCTACCCGGCCGTTCTGGTTCTTGCTGGTTGTAGTCCGTTGGATTTTTTCCGGGGAGCCAAGGAAGCCATCTTCACCGCATTTAGTACCTCCTCGAGCAACGCCACTCTCCCTGTCTCACTTCGCGTAGCGGAACAGGATCTGAAAATCCCAAACCGCATCGCACGCTTTGTCCTCACTGTGGGCGCAAGCGCAAATCAGAACGGCACAGCTCTGTATGAAGGCATCACCGTCCTGTTTCTTGCTCAAGTCTTCGGCGTTGATCTCACTCTCACGCAGCAAATCGTGGTGGCCCTCATGTGCATCATGGCGGGCATTGGCACCGCGGGAGTCCCTGGCGGTTCGCTTCCACTTGTGGTCGGGGTGCTTCTCTCCATCAATGTGCCTGCTGAGTCTATAGCAATCATTTTGGGGATTGATCGCTTTTTGGATATGTGTCGCACAGCCCTGAACGTAACTGGTGATCTTGTGATTGCATCCGTGGTGTCGCAGGAATCTCAAACATCGAACACATGAGACGATTTCTCCTCATCGACATCAGCAACAGCTTCACCAAGGTCGCGCTGGCACGCGGCGACAGAATAGGGCGTGTCCACCGTTTACTTACCCCTTCACTTTCGGCGAAGGATTTCGACAAAATCCCATCCTCATTCGATGTCGATGCTGTTGTCCTTTCATCAGTTGTTCCAAAGAAGACCAGCGTTGTCCTTAAAAGATTTCCTCGCGCCTGTGTGATTGGACCCCATCTCGATTTAGGAATCGGCATCGACTATCCGAACCCGGCCGCTATTGGGGCGGACCGCTTGGCCAATGCGGCAGGATGTGTCGCTCACCATGGCTTTCCTGCCATCGTTGTGGATTTTGGCACCGCTGTGACTTTTGATGTGATTTCCCCCAATGCCTCCTACATCGGCGGAGTGATTGCCCCCGGCCTCGGAGCAATGACAAACTACCTCCACGACCGCACAGCACTTCTGCCCCTCATCCGCTTGCGCGAACCCTGCTGCGTCGTTGGTCGCTCCACGAAGGACGCCATGCTGTCCGGCGCCATTTACGGCTACCGCGGACTGGTCGGCAACATTCTCGAGAAAATCCAAGCCGAGACTTTTCCCAACACCCGCCCTCATCTCATCGCCACTGGTGGCGATGCTGAGCTCCTTGCCTCCGGCGAATCTTTATTTGATATCGTCGATCCGCTCCTCACTCTGCGAGGACTCCTCGTGATCGGCAAAAAAAACACATCCCCCCTCAGCAAGGCGGAATGCGCCTCGACAGATCGCCGCGCTAGACGATAAAAATTCTCTTATGACAAGCATGACCGGCCATGGCAGCGGCGAAGCAAAAACAAAAACATGGACGGCCGCAGTCGAGTGCTACTCCGTCAATCGCAAGACCGCGGAAGTCGTCTTCCACTCCGAACGAGGCGCAGCTTGGCTGGAACCCTTTGTTCGCGAACGCGTGCTGGCCAGCATCACCCGAGGACGCGTGCAGGTGAACCTCCTTCTCAGCCATACCAGCGGAAAGTCTGGACTCTTTTTTGACGAGCATCGCGCCGCCGCTTTTGTCAGTGAAGCCCGCCGCCTGCAAAAGAAACTCGGCGTAGGTGGAGAGATCACCATCTCCGATGTCCTTGCCGCTGCAGGACTCGAAACCTCAGCAAAGCCCGAAGGCGAGGCCCCGCGTGAGGTCGTCCTTGCCGCTTTGGAAAAGGCCCTCACCGGACTTGTCACAACCCGCAACCGCGAAGGAGCGATGCTCCAAAAGGTTCTCGGTAAAAGCGTCAACCAACTCGCCGCCATCACAAAAAAAATCACCCCGTTGGCCGATACTGTCACCGCACAATATCGCCAAACACTTTGGAAGCGTATCGAGCGCGCCGACCTTGGCTTGATCGCCGAGGATCCACGACTCATTGCGGAAGTCGCTCTTTTTGCTGAACGCTGTGATATCACGGAGGAACTGGAACGCGCCGCCAGCCACATTGCCCAGTTCCACGAAAAACTGGCGTCCACCGCCCCCATGGGCCGCACACTGGAGTTCCTCGCGCAGGAGCTCGGACGCGAATTCAACACCATCGGATCCAAGTCCGCCGACACGCGCATCGCTCGACTCGTCATCGACGCAAAGACAGAATTGGACAGGATCCGCGAACAACTTGCCAACATTGAATAAACTCTCCATCACCCGCACCGGAATTCTCTTCGTCATCTCCGCCCCATCCGGAGCAGGCAAGACCACCCTCATCAGCTCCCTGCGACAAAAGGGAGATTTTATTTACTCCGTCTCCTGCACGACCCGTCTGCCGCGCCGAGGGGAATCACATGGAGAGGATTATTTTTTTATGACTGATGCGGAGTTCCAGTCGCATATCGCGCTAGGAGATTTTCTCGAGCACGCGGAAGTCCATGGTCACTTTTACGGAACCCTCAAATCCAATGTGCTGGCCCACCTAGAAAAGGGCGTGGATGTTTTGTTGGATGTTGACACAGCTGGAGCCGAGAGCATCCGATCCTGCGGCGATCCCTTTATCCAAGCCGCTTTGGCTGATGTTTTCATTATGCCTCCCGGCCTCGAAGAGCTC
>Ga0209550_10002171_pt1 | contig 18923 bp, 12 predicted proteins | sample LauGreSuBDMM15SN_2_FD_187567 | JGI IMG/M metagenome (GOLD analysis project Ga0209550, IMG submission 187567) | Freshwater lake microbial communities from Lake Michigan, USA - Su13.BD.MM15.SN (SPAdes) (version 5) | ecosystem: Environmental > Aquatic > Freshwater > Lake | place: Lake Michigan...
TTTTTATTTAAAGGGCTACCAGTTGGGCGTTATGATATTTTAGTGTTTGATGGGAACTTTTGTTACGAGGGGATAACCTTATCAAGAGAGAATACTCTAACGGATTTAGATCGGGAACAAATTAGCCAGACTATCATGAAGTCCGAACCGTTCTATCCAAATAAAACACTCTGGCGCATCGAGGGACAAACTGGTCAAGGCAACGAAGCGCAAGTCATTGCTTCATTTTATCATCCGAAAGGTACAGCAATTGATCCATTTGCTGGAGACGTAATACAAGACTTGTGGAAACGTAACGTTAAGATCATTAGCTTGAATCACGTCGGAGCGGGATGGCAAATCACCAATTCGAGAGCATGTAATTCCGATTGGATCATGAAGGACAGCAGCGAGTTCATTCATCGCTTTGTACCGTCAGCTCTCTCGAAGATACGAGTAACAGACGAGATTAAAAACATCGGCAAGTTAGATCTCTCATCACTCACTCGCTAATCTTTCGGAATCGGGCGGGATTGACTGCGAACGTCATCAGAGATACTTTCCGACAAGTGAAAAAAAAACGGCAGAGCATGGAAAGACTTCTGAGAAAAGTCCCCGGACTCAGCGAACACGAAAGATTCCTGTTCGCCCGAAGTCTCTCCGCGACACCCGACGAAAGGTGGGAGATGCACCAAGCGCATCTGCGCTCGCTCGGCTTGTTGACGCGCTTGCAGCGGAAGGCATTCGGTTTCAGTTTGTCGGCATGACGGCAGCCATTCTCCAAGGGGTTCCCACCACCACCTTGGCTGCCGATATTTGGCTGGAACTGCCCGAGCGGCGTTACATCCAAGCCCTCGATATCGCAAAAAAACTCGGCGCTGAGATTCTTGCCCGCACCGTTGTGGCGCTAAAAGATGACACTTTGGTTAATTTTCTCTACCGCATTGATGGACTCAAACCCTTCAAGGACGAATTTGAAAGGGCTGAAGTGCTGGAATGGTTTGGTCGCGAAATTCGCGTCCTTCCCCTCCGAAGCATCATCGCCAGTAAAAAACACATCCGCCGCCCTAAGGATCTCGCTCATTTACCGCTACTCAGGCAAACGCTGAAATTGTTAAAGCGGCCCACCGGTTAGCAATAGGAAACTAGGGGGCGGCAGTCAAATCTGACAATTTATGTGAAATGCTAAAGGCTACAAGCATGGCATGAAGCGTTCGAATCGAGTATGCTGGGGCTTATTACCACGTGATGACGCGCTGAAACGATTGCACTGATCCGATGCGAGTTCAATAGCGTCAGCCTCTCTGAGCTTGAGAAAAAGGACTGCATCACGTTTCTAAGGAGCGGATTTTTTTGTGGACTCTTGCTCCCATGGCGGCGGCAGCGAAGCCGAGGCCGAGGACGAGTCCGAACCAGATTCCTCGTGCACCATATCCCAATGGGAAAGCCGCTAACCATGAAGTTGGCAAGGCTAATGCCCAATACGATATTATCCCAATGAGGAATGGGACTTTGGTATCGGCAAACCCACGAAGGGCGCCGGAAGACACGATCTGGAGGCCATCGAATACCTGAAAAACTCCCGCGAGGACGAGGAGTTGAACGGTCAGGGCGCGGACGGCGGCATCATCAACAAAACAATCCGCAATCGAGTTGCCCAACGTGAGAAAAATCGCAGCGAAGATCGACATCACAAACACGGTCATCGCCAGCGCCCCTCGAATGATAGGGCGAATTTTTTCTGTTTCGCCCGAGCCTCTTGCTTGGCTGACTCGCACGCTGACGGCTTGGCCGATGCCAAGTGGGACCATGAATGTGGTTGCGGCGCAAGACAGAGCGATCTGGTGGGCGGCGAGAGGAACCAATCCAAGCCACCCCATCATCACTGACCCGATCGAAAAGCTCGTGACTTCTGAGAGGTTCAAGCCTGCGGAATGAATACCGATGCGGAAGAGGCGGCGGGACTCAGCGACTAAGCCGGGAGCCAACCAGCGTTTCGGCCAAATACCCGAGAGGGCCTGCGAGCAATAAAGAAGGACGCCGAGCATCGCGGCGATGCGGCTTAAAAGTGTGGCCAAACCTGCTCCGGTTAGGCCCATCGCGGGTGCCCCAAGATTTCCAAAAATGAAGATCCAATTCAAAAACACATTGAGAAAGACGGCCCCGATCATGATCCAAAAAGGCGGCCATGGTTTTGAGAGGGACTCGCAGACATTCTTGGCTGTTCCTGTGATGAAAATGGGAATGAACGACCATGCGCAGAGAAGAAAATAGTCGCCGACGGCTTGATTGACCTCGGGAGGTTGGCCGAGGAAATGGAGGAAAGGAAGGGAGGCATGGGCAGTCACGGCCAATGCGCCACCCATCAGTAGGGAGAGCAAACTGCCTCCGCGAAGGCATTCTCCAGCGAGCGCCGGATTCCCACTTCCGAAGGCATGCGAAGCGCGGACGCTCACAGACGATAGTAAACCGAAGCCGATGATCAGCGGCACGGAGAGAATGGTATTCCCGAAAGCGCAAGCGGCGAGAGGGAGTACGCCGACCCATCCGACCATCACGGTGTCGACCAAACCAATGAGCATCTGGCCGAGAAATCCTGCCACGATGGGAAAGGCCAGCGCCAACGTTTTTCGGTTTTCTCCGCCGTGGTTCGAAATCAAGCTTCCTCCACAATACGGTGGAAGCGCTCGATGGATGCGGCCAGTCCGGTGACGGGATCAATGACCACCAGCGCTCCGCAAACTTTTGCCTGACCTCGACCGACAGGGAATTTTGAGGGCATGCAATCGAGAAACTTTTGAATCACGGCGGTGTGTTCTCGGCCGAGAATAGAGTTTACGGGCCCGCACATGCCCGCATCACATAAAAAAGCGGTCCCACCCGGGAGGATCTGTTCGTCAGCGGTCTGAACGTGCGTGTGCGTTCCCACCACGGCCGAAACTTTGCCGTCGAGGTAGCGCCCGACGGCGATCTTCTCGCTCGTCGTCTCCCCATGAACATCCACAAAAATGACTGGCGTCTCCTCGCGGAGGCGTTCGACTTCGGCCATCGCGGTGGTGAAGGGATTTTCGAGAATTGGTTGCATGAAGGTACGGCATTGCACGTTGAGCACGGCAATTTTTCCCTTGGCGGTATCCAGCACGACGCTGCCGCTGCCGGGGGTTCCAGCGGGGTAGTTGACCGGACGAAGAAGGCGGGGTTCGGTGGCGATGTAGGAGGTCGTTTCCTTTTGATCCCACACATGGTCACCGGTGGTGATGACGGCTACTCCCGTGCGCAGGAGATCGATCGCGATTTTAGCAGAAATCCCTCGCCCGTTGGCAGAGTTCTCGCCATTGACGACCACGAAGTCGGCAAAGCCTTCCTTCAATACCTGCGAAACAACATGTTTTACAGCCGTGCGACCACACTCACCCACAATATCACCGAGAAACAAAAGTCGAATCATGGATCCTTTTTATAGCAACTGGGCGCGAACGCATTTAAAAAATCCATGTGCGAACGTATCATTTTCTTCTGATCCTTTTTTTTGGTTCCCTTTCGGTGGCCACAGCGAAGCTCACGCCGCTCGCGCCGAAGCCTGATTGGCATGTTCTCGACAAGTATCAGCAAACAATCACACGCAAGGAGTTCAGCGATCTCCTGAACCGCATCTATGCGCCTAGCGCAGCCGCCAAAGGCCTGATCGATGTCACTTCCCAAGAGGCAAAAATCCGAACCTCGGAAGGGCGGCCACCCTATGTTCTGAAATTTGCCGCGACTACGGCGTCAGCGCGCCCGGTTCCCAAGTATTGGCGTCGGCGCAGCGAGATAAAGCCCGTGACATCTCGACCATTGAGCGGGGTTAAGATCGCGATCGATCCCGGGCATATCGGCGGCAAGTGGGCAAAAATCGAGGAACGTTGGTTCCAAATCGGAAAATCCAAACCTGTTGTTGAGGGAGACATGACGTTGCAGGTCGCTAAGTTTCTGATTCCTCGCCTTGAGACCATGGGAGCAGAGGTGAGCCTCACGCGCTCCAATGCGGAACCGGTAACGGGGGTCCGCCCATCCCAACTTCGCAAGAACGCTGCCGCTTCACTTAGGGAAAAAGGCGAAAAAGCGACGCGGCAATCCCTCAAAATCGAGAGCGAGCGGCTTTTTTATCGTGCGAGCGAAATCCGCAAACGTGCAGAAATTGTGAATGGGAGGATCAAGCCCGATCTCGTATTGTGCCTGCATTTCAATGCCGAGGGATGGGGGAATCCCGCCAAGCCATCGCTTGTGGATAAAAACCACCTTCACTTTCTCCTCACCGGGGCTTGGAGTCGCAAGGAACTGGAATACGAAGATCAACGATTCGAAATGCTCATCAAGTTGCTTAATCGGACCTATCTGGAGGAAAAATCGGCCACGAAAGCCCTCACCAAAAGCATGGTCGCGGCCACGAAGTTACCGCCATTCATTTACCATGGTCCCACGGCTGTTCGTGTCGGGAATAGTGATTACATATGGGCTCGCAACCTGCTTGCGAACCGATTGTTCGAGTGCCCCGTGATTTATGTCGAGCCCTACGTGATGAATAGCCGCAGCGTTTTTAAGCGTATCCAAGCGGGCGACTACGCTGGGCGCAAATCCTTCGGTGGTCAGTTGCAGCCTAGCATTTATCGGGAATATGCGGACTCCGTCGCGGCGGGGCTTTCGAAATACTACTCGGGCCGGTAGGAATGCCGACGCTGAGGAAGGTTACGAGAGGCGCATCCGGATTTGTCTGCGCAGGATCAAGTGGAGCGTGCCGAATAGGGCGAGGCTCGAGAAGATGAGAACGCTGACATTGAACCACAGGATGCCAACCCTCAGACCCAGATATTCTTTCACAGGTCCGAAGAAGACATTCAAGTGCTGGTCCTCGCGGTAGTCGCTTTGCTCCATCTCCGCCTTCGAGATGAGGTCGGTGACTTTCTGGTTCACATACAATTGTTCGGCAGTGAAGCCGGTACCGAGTTTTTTGAATTTCGAGCGGTCGAATGGATCACCGTTAATGACACGATCGATCAACCCAAATGCGCGGTTCATTTTACCCGGAGACGAGGCTTCTAGACCGGACAGGAGAGCGAGTGCATCCTTGAGATCTTCCAAGCGTTCCTCTTGGGGGGCCGTGGGGTTTTTCTTGCGAACGATCTCGTGGATCATCGTTTGGATAGTTTCCTGACGGCGGGTGAGGGGGTTGAGTTTTGCCTGCGCAAAAACGAGAGCCTCATAGGACCAGCGGGTCGGCATGACTTCGCAAATGAGGGGGACATTGAGATTGCTATGCGCCGGCATGGCGGTATCTGGGTGCCGGTGCACCCACTGCTGGATCGTGTAGATGAAATCGAGGTTGCGGTTCATCTCCTCGTATTTGATCAAGGCTCCGCTGAGAATAATCTGCGGAATGAGCACGACAGGTATAATGAGAATGCCAGTCTTGCTTTCAGATACGAGAGCGGAGATGAGCAGGCCTATCGCCGCACCGCTTGCAGCAGTAAGGAACATCGCGATGAAAACAATCCAGAACCCATCCCGAAAAGAGAGGAAGGCATTGCCGATCCAAGTGAAAAGTGCGCACTGGATGAGTGCAAAGAATGCGAGAGTCAGAACTTTGGCGAAAACATAGAAGCCCAAGTTCACATTGAGATTTCTCTCCCGCATGAGCACGGGTCTATCGTGAATGATGTCGTCCACGCTGTTCGTCAGTCCTAGAAACATGGCCACAACTAAAGTCAGAAAAAGGTAGGTAGGGATGTGGAAGGCGGATGCGAAATCGTAGACGTCCGTTTCGGAGTATCTCAATACCATCCCTGTGAGAACAGCCAGCAATGGGGCTTCGAGGATGGTTGTGAGAAGGTTTGCTCGGTTCCGGAGTTTGCTGAGAAAAGCGCGTTTCAGCAGGGTCAGGAACTGGCGCGCCTGTTCCTTGGGTCTGAGGTGGTCGCTTCCGGGTCTAGGCTTGGGAACGGACGGCGAAGGTTCACGGGGCGCAGAGGGATGCTGGACATCCTTAAGTAGACGGTGTGATTCGTATTTGTCGCGCCAGTAATCAGGGGAAAACCGGCGAGCGGGCACGAGTTGGCCGCGGTTGTTTTCCTCTAGAATAATGTCACCTCCGAGGTCGCGAAGCGGGGACTCTAGCACATCAAAGATGAACTCTGGGCGAGTGGTGCCGCAGGACTCGCAGCCTCCAATGGCTTTTGCCGCGGTCTGTCGACTTTCCGCTTCCGCGAAGTATTTCAGTGTCTCCTGAGGCGTTCCAAAGAAGACCAACTTGCCGCCGCGATCAAGAACGATGGCCTTGTGAAACATCTGGAATATCCGCGATGTGGGCTGATGAATTGTGACGAGGACAATTTTATTGTGAGCCATATCACGGATGATTTCCATGATGTGCTCGGAGTCTTTTGAGCTGAGCCCGCTTGTCGGCTCGTCGAAAAGAAAGATGTCGGCGGAGCTGACCATATCGAGACCGATATTAAGTCGCTTGCGCTCGCCGCCGCTGAGGGTTTTACGTCCGGTGTGTCCGACCACAAAGCCTCGGCGTTCATTGAGGCCGAGTTCCGCCAACTTGCCGTCGATGCGTCTCATCCGCTCGCGGCGACCGAGGTGTGGGGCCCGAATAGCGGCGGCAAAGTCGAGGTTTTCCTCAATGGTGAGGTGCTCGTCGAACGCGTCGTATTGGGGGATGTAGGTGACGTATTTCCGAAGTGGTTCGTAGTTTTTGTAGAGGGAACGGTTATTGAAAAGCACTTCGCCCTGAGTTGGGGAAAATTGACCCGAGAGCGCTCTCAAGAGGGTGCTTTTTCCGCACCCACTTGCGCCCATCACGCAAACCATTTCACCGCGTTCCACGGCGAAGGAAACGCCATCCATCGCCACGGATCCGTTACCGAAACGACAAACCAAATCGCGCACATCCAGTGTGCGAATCACATTCTTTTCCTCTTCAATGAGGCGTTCGGAAAAGTTGCACCGCAGGCTTTGTCCGACATCCACTCGGATCATGTCGCCATCGGCGAGTTGGGCGGTATTTCGCACGGGGGCGTTGCCAACGAGGATGGGGCGATCCGCTTGCAAAACTTCAAGTTGACCGGTCTTTTTGTCGTAGTCGCAGGAGATTTTTAGGAGGATGTCGCCGCCCGGGCCAGGCGCGAGAAGAATATCGTCTTCCTCCAGCAGTCCGGGGTTGTTGGACACAAGATACTCGCTTTTTGAAGGGCTGAGCTGAAATCGACCACCGTAGGATCGGGCGCGTAAACGTAGGTAGTCCAGGTCGAGTTTACTATCATCGTGGAAAATGATTTTGTCTTCTAGGGTGGCGATGACTTCGCGTCCGGCATGAAGTCGAGTGCCATTCAGGACGGCGTCGACATCCTTGAGGGCCTTCACGCGCACACGAAGTCCGAAGGCAACTTGCAGGCAGGTATCACGCGTTTTACTTTTTTCCAATGTCACTTCGTCCTCGTCGTTCACAGCTACGAAAATCTCGGGCAGGGTGACGTTTTTCTTAGCGTTGAAATAAAAGATGAGGTCCGCGTAGGTGAGAACTAGGTCATCCACAAGGACGCGCTGACCTGCGTAAAGTCTCGCGAAGCCGCCTGATCCCAAAACGCGGCCCTGAACGATCAGATCACGGCCGCTGAGGTTTTTGATGATGACCAAGCTGCCAAAGCGGTAGGCATTGAGCCTCTCGTTCGGTTGCAGGTCTGCAAGGACTACGTCGGCATGGTCGGGGTGACCGAGGCTGACCAATTCCAGTGGGGAAGTCCCAGCGCTGAAAATGGCCGCATCCGTTTTGTCATCGGCATTAAGTTGGTAGACGATATCGATCGCCTGTGTGGCCATTCCCAGTCGAGACATGAAGGCGTAGTAGGCCACGACAGCATCATTTTTTAAGCCAGCTCTGGCGATGAGATCGTAGAGTTGAACGCCCAGTAGAATCTTACGTTCGTCACTCAGTTGGCCAGCGAGTTTCTGAGCCATCGCGTCCAGATCCTGCCTCTGGTCGAGGGCATTTCGGAAATGTTCGCGCAGTTCGGAGTAAAGCGCATCTGGGTAATCGTAGCGTAGGAATCCAAGGCTGGAATCGATCTCCTCCTCGACCAACTCGCCATCGACTCGCGAAAAAGCTGCCAGCACCTGGATCAATGTCGGCAGAAGGTTCGGGGCCTCCGTGACCGTTCGAGGCTTGCGCAGGAGGCGTCGCAGCACGTGCTTGCCTCCCGCTTGAACGCGAGCAGCCAGTCGGGCGAGGCGTTCCAAGCGGTTCTGCATGCCTTGGGGCGCGGCAGGACTGTTGAGAGGTTCCACTACCACGAATGATAACTTTGGAGGCGCTCCAATGCAATGCGCTCCTTGTGGTGATCTTCGACAGGTGATCTTCGTGAAATTGACAGCGTTTGACAAACCCGCTTTGATCTGTGGCACATGAAATGTTTTTTTATGCCACTCTGTGTTCTTCTGATCGTTTTGCTTGCAGGGTGTGTCACGAGTGAAGAGGGGCCCGCTGCTCGGTTGGATAAAGCCGATGTTTTGCCTCTGGCTATCGATGACAATTACAAGATTGGGAAAATTCTTCTTTCGACGTTTGATCCAGCCGTGATTGAGCCGGCCACCGATAACCAATCGATCATGTTTGAGCGCCTCCGCCGCACTTGGGGTGCGATTGATCAACTTGAAGTTTCTAGGCGCCACGGCAACTACTACACGATTTACTGGAAAAGCGCGATCCTATCGGATGTCACGATGCGTTTGGAATACCGTCAAGCGGGTCTTGGGAACTTCGTGATGGCCCAAGAGCGCTCGTATTCCCAGGTCTGCGGAACCTATAAATCGACCTTTGAGGTGACTGGGGACGACTATCTAGAGGCGGGTTGCGTTACATCGTGGAGAATTGTCCTTATCAAGGATCGTCAGATTGTCGCGCTGGGCCAGTCGTTCCTATGGAAGTAGTGCGTTTGACAATTCCGCTATTCCGATCCTAACTATAAAACTGACATTGTGAGTAAAGTATCATCCATCCTCGTTGGGAGTTCAAAGGAAACTGTTTGGATAAAAGTGGAAGGACGGGGCACATTCGAGAACAGCCAGTGCGTGAAGGATTTCGTTGGGCGAATGATTGCGACGGGCCGTCAGGAATTTGTTTTGGATTTGGGTTCCTGCGAGTTAATGGATTCCACGTTTATGGGAATGCTAACTTCCGTGGCTTTCCAGTTACGCGAAGTGCAGAGTGGACAGCTGCGTGTGGTGAGGGCAAATGAACGAAATTTTTCGCTATTGGAGAGCCTCGGTTTGGATCACCTTTTTCAAGTCGAGCCCGAGCCCGCTGCGAGTGCTCCTAGCGCATTGAAGGTCGCGAGTGCCCAGTCAACGTCGCCGGAGGAACAAAAAACAGCCATCCTCATCGCTCACGAAGCCCTTATTGAAGCCGACCCCCGCAATGCGGTGCGCTTTCAGGACGTGATTGAATACATGCGACAAGAGATCACCGATAACGCCACCTGAGGCGGCGAGCGGTCTTTGCTAGCTGGCAAAAAGCCTCCCGTCACTCCCCTACAAACCATTAATTAAATTCCGAATATAATGAAAACACAAACGCCGGCGGCTTGGGGTTGTATCCTTGTGCTGCTACTCATGCCGAATTTATTTGCAGGCCCTGCGGACACGGATGCAAGCCAGTCGCAGCCGAATGTTTTACTGATTTTAACCGATGACCAAGGTTTTGGTGACGCGGCTTTTCAAGGCAATCCCCATCTTAAAACTCCGAATCTCGACGCACTCGCAGCGGGTGGCGTGCGATTCACCGATTTTATTGCCAGTCCGACTTGCTCTCCGACCCGTGCGGCTATCATGACCGGTCGACATGAGTTCCGTTCCTCTGTCACTCATACAATCGAAGGAAGGAATCTGCTACGGGCCGGGGTGCCAACGATGGCGGATGCTTTCAAGCAAGCTGGCTATCGGACCGGCATTTTCGGCAAGTGGCATCTAGGTGAGTCGAGTTTATTCCATCCCAACGACCGCGGATTTGACCATGCGTTGCTCATAGGTGGTGGAGGGGTCGGTCAAACGCCGGACTACTGGGGCAGCACGATGTTTGACCCCTACCTTCAGGAAAATGGGGAGTGGAAGCCGTTCAAAGGCTACATGACCGATGTTTTTGTGAGCGAAGCCCAGCGCTGGATCGAAAAAGACATGAAGCCGTGGTTTTGTTACATACCTCTCAATGCGCCTCATGGCCCACACCAGATCTCAGAAGAGTGGGCCGCTCCCTATCGCGCCATGGGCTTGAAGGAAGAAGTCGCGAAATTCTACGGCATGATCGCTAATATCGATGCCCAAGTCGGGAAGCTCTTGGAATCCTTTGCGAAAAACGGTCTCGATCGCAATACGGTGGTCATTTTTATGGGGGACAATGGATCTTCCATGGCCGATTTTTCAGGAGGTTTACGCGGTTCGAAAGCCTGCCCATATCAAGGCGGGGTGCGTGTGCCGGCGTTGTTTTCGTGGAAAGGACGCTTCCCGGCTGGGAGCACGGTGAACACTTTGGCCGGCATGTATGACGTCTTGCCTACGCTAGGTGAAGCTTGCGGCTTGGACTTATCGAAGTTTCCAAAGACCGACGGACGCTCGCTTCTTCCTATCCTGATCGCTGGGAAACAGCCTGCGGCTTGGACGGATCGCACCATCCCGATGCACGTTGCTCGCTGGCCCTCAGGAACAACCGTGGATAAATTGCCCTTCAAGAGTTCCTCCATCCGCAACCAACGCTACAGCCTCGTCAATGGAAAGGAACTCTACGACCTGCAAGCCGACCCCGGTGAATCCAAGGACATTTCAAAAGAAAATCCCGAGGTCAGTGAGAGTCTGCGGACAACCTATCTCGACTGGTGGGATGGGGTGAAGGTTGATGCCCTGACGCTGCAGCCTCTCTTTATGGGCCGTCCCGGCCAAGGTCCATTGGAGTTGACCTTGATGGACTGGCAACCCAGCCATACAACCCAAGAACCTTTGAACGGCGGCGCTGGGTGCAGTCAAGGTGCCGTGAAGGCGTGGATCTCAGGGGGCAAGGCTTCCGGTGTCGATGGGGGGACTGGCGGTTGGATGATGCACAATGAGAAGGCCGGCAACTACGAGTTGGAAATTCGCCAGCATCCCGCCGGCGTAGGCGATGACACCCCATTCTCAGAAGGGGAAGCCACGCTGGATATCGGAGGCAAAACTTTCGCTCAAAAAATTGCCAAAGGAGATATTGTGGTGCGGATGAATGTGGAGATTCCCGCTGGAGATCTTTTCTTTGAGCCTCTGATTTCTGGTCAGCGTCCTTCAGGTAAGCCTCAAGGAGCCTACTTCTGCCGCATTGAGCCAGTCGCAGCTGGGTCGGGAAAATAATTTTTCGATTGCCTCTGGTGATTAAGATCAAGCAAAAGTAAATCGTATCCCTTTTTAAAATTTCTATGATCCAAAAACAAGAATTCCAAGGTACCCACTCGTCGTGGATGGAGAGCGCGGCATTTGATTGGCGTGACGCCTCCCCTCTTGGAAATGGCGAACTGGGAGCGATGCAATTCGGCGGACTCGCTCATGAGCGCATCCTTTTCAACCACGAGCGCTACTTCGGCGGTGCCAGTTCGCCGGAACTTCCTGAGAGTTCCCACATGCTCGCAGAGGTTCGAAGCCTTCTCGACGCTGGGGATTTTGCCACTGCGAACGATGTCTATCGCCGAGCTTGGCGCGAACTCGGCTACATCGCCGACAGTGCGCACTACATTCCCGGCCCGGTTTTGAATATCCGCCGCGAGATTCCCGGAGCCTTCCGCAACTACCGTCGATGGCTAGATTTTTCGAAAGGCGTCGCTGGTGTGGACTGGCAACTCAACGGCCAACAATTCCAGCGTACTGCGTTTGTCTCCTCGGCCGATGCCTGCTTTGTGCTCAACCCTTGCGAGGAAGGTGGCGCGCCGGCTGAGATGATGCTGTGGTTTGCCCCGCAGGACCTCGCGGAAGCTATTGACCACACCGACCGCCAGCAACCATTGAACATTCGCCAGACGACAACATTCGGCCCCGGTTGGCTCGCCTCGCGCTTCGATGGTCCCGATGAAGTGTCCTGTACCGTGATCGCCCATTGGGGGGAGCTGGAATCTGCTCGCGTGGGAGGGCATACCGTGCGCGTCACTCCCAAGCCCGGTTGCCGCATTGTCGCCAACATGCTCATCGCTCCCACTCCGGATCAACTGAAGGCGGAGACCGAAAGGCTCGCCACGCTCGTGGTCAGAACCGACCTGCAGGCCCGCCATGAGGCGATCCACAGCGAACGCTACGGCCGCTGCGTGCTCAATCTCGATGTGGATGGCGCGGAACTTTCCAACGATGAGCTTCTGCTCAAGGCCTACCGTGGCGATGTGCCCGACGCGTTGCTCGCGCGACTGGCCAACTTCGGACGCTACCTGCTCATTTCTTCCGCGAGCAAAGGCACTCTCCCTCCGAACCTTCAAGGCATCTGGAATGGCAACTACCTCCCGCCGTGGTGGTGCACCTTTTTCTTCAATGAAAACCTCCAGATGGCCATCTGGCCAGCTTTGCCCGGCGGCCTGCCCGAGTGTGTCGAGGGCGTTTTTGATCTACTCGAGGAACGCATGGACGACTTCCGAACGAATGCGAAAAACATGTTCGCCTGCCGAGGCATCCTGCCCCCGCTTTATATGTCACCCGAGTGTGGCCTGAAAAAGAACCTTCAGGCCCACGTTCAATTTTGGACTGGAAGCGGGGCTTGGCTCGCCCAGATTTATTTCGATTACTGGCTCCATACCGGCGACCGTGAATTTCTTGCCAAGCGCGCGATTCCGTTCATGCGAGAGGTCGCGTGGTTCTACGAGGACTTCCTCGTCGAGGGCAAGGACGGACTCCTCCACAGCTACCCTGGCAACTCGCCAGAGAACCACCCGCTGGGTCATGTCACTGCCAAGGGTCATCCGGCCCGCATCTGTGTGGATGCCACGATGGATTTTGCTCTTGTTCGCGAGGTGTTGGGCAACCTCATCGAAGCCGTCCGCCTCGTCGAGGGTGGCGACAGCGAGGACACCAAGCGCTGGCAGGGGATGCTCCAAAAGCTTCCGCCCTACCGCATCAACGAGGATGGTGCGATCGCCGAGTGGGTGGACCCGCGCCAGAAGGACAACTACCACCACCGCCATCTTTCGCATCTCTATCCGCTTTTCCCCGGTTTCGAGATCACGCCCGACAGCACCGAGTTGTTCGAGGCCTGCCGCGTGGCGGTTGAGAAACGCCTCGTCGTCGGCCTCGCGGACCAGACTGGTTGGTCCCTTTCGCACATGGCGCATATTTACTCGCGCCTCGGCAAACCCGGCCGCGCGCTACAATCCCTTCAGCTCCTCTGCCGCTCCGTCGTGGGCGTGAACCTCTTTACCGCCCACAACGATCTACGTGATATGGGTATCACGATGGATTATCGCAAGGGGCCCCGTCCGCTGGTCCAGACCGAGGCGAACAATGGCATCACCTCCGCCGTCTACGAAATGCTCGCGTTCTCGACGCCGGGTATGCTTCGATTGCTCCCAGCTCTCCCATGGAGTTGGCGTCGTGGAAGCGTCAAAGGCCTTCGTTTGCGAGGTGGTGGAATTCTTAACCTCGAGTGGGACCGCACTCAGGGTTGGTGGCGCGCCCGCTTCACAGGGGAAAAACGGAGAGTTCTTTTTGGTAACGATCGCGGCAAGAGTTTGGAGCTTCAAAGTGAGTCCGTCGAATCGGCCGAGGGAATCGTTCACTCACTCGAGGGCGTTTTCCATGAGTCTGCTTTTGTCGCTTCGATCTAATAGTTGCGATCATCGCGAATGGCCTAAGGCAGGCGCAAGTATCGCAGCCTTCGATGATTGTCTCTCGATCCAGCGTGGGGAATCTGGCGAAAAGGGATTAGAAGTTGCCCACCCCATTTAAACCCACTAACATTCCAAATTCCTCGTAACCTTCGAGGAGCAGTTTCAAACCTCCGCGCTTTATGCAAAACTCCCTTATTTGGATTGATTATATCAGTATCATTGGTGTGCTCGCCATTTCCATTGGAATAGCCCTCTACTTTACCAAGTCGGGCGGCGAGAGCATGGAGTCCTTCTTTGTCTCCGGACGCTCGCTTCATTGGTTAGCGGCGGGAGCTTCGCTAGCCGCCACCAGTTTCGCCGCCGATACGCCTCTGTGGGTGACCTCGCTCGTGCGTGAAAAGGGCATTCAATATGTGTGGCAATTCTGGGGGCCCTTTGTCGGATCTGTCCTCACGGTCGTGTATTTCGGTCGTCGCTGGCGCCGCATGGCATTCCTCACCGACGTGGAGTTCATCGAGACCCGCTACGGCGGAGGCTGCGCCAAGCTCCTACGCGGTTGGAGTGGGGCTTTCGGTGCGCTGATCATTTGCCCGCTCATTTGCGGATGGGTGATCAAGGCGATGGAAACTATTTCGACTGAAGCTCTCGGCCTGCCCGATGATAAGCGGATTTACGCTACCATCGCTGTGGTTGCGGTGGGTATCGCGGTTTCTGTGTTCGGCGGTCTATCCGGTGTGGTTTATGCTGATTTCTTTCAGCTTGTTCTCGCGACGCTTGGCACAATTTTGCTGGCGGTGATGGCGGTGATTGCCGTTGGCGGTCTGGATGTGCTTGTTGAGCGACTTGGTGCCATGGGTAGTTGGGCGGGAAAAGATCTAAGCATGATGCCTGCGAAATTACCGCTCTGGGACATGATCACTTTCATTGTTGTCGGCCTTGGGGTCGCTACCAGCGGCGGCTACAATGCCCAGCGTCTTTTGGCCTGTAGAGATTCCCGGCATGCCAGCGGAGCGCAGTTACTTCATACCATTCTTTACTATGCATTGATGCCATGGCCGTGGATCATTGTCGCGCTCTGCTCGATGGTTTTGATTCCCGAAATCGCCAAGGCTGATGCCGCGTATCCTAAGATGATGATGATGGTGCTTCCGAGCGGAATGCGCGGACTCCTGATCGCGGCGATGCTTGCGGCGTTCCTCTCGACAATCTCGACTCTCTTCAATTGGGGGGCCTCCTACATCATGAACGATATCTTTCGTCGCTTCATTAAGCAGGACTGCTCGGAACGGACCTACGTGGTCATTTCCCGCGTTGCGACGCTCTTGATTGCGACTGCCGGTGCGGTGGTCGCTCTTACAGCTGATTCCATCCAGCAGTTGCTCGTCATTTCCTACGTGCTTGGGTCTGGCGGATTCCTCATTAACTTCATGCAGTGGATGTGGTGGCGGATGAACCGATTTGGTGCCGTGGCCGGTTTCCTTTCGGGATGGGTTGTTGTCATTGCCATGCTCTTTTTTAAAGCCTTCGACCGCCCGATGGCTTGGATTCTCAATCTGCCGGATACAGTGCCCTTCTCCACGGACGAATCGCTCACTGGCGCACGGATCGCCTTGGCCATTCTGTTAGTCACCATTTCTGCTGTCACCGTGGCGCTCCTCACTCCACCCGAGCCAATGGAAAATCTGAAAAAGTTTCTTCTCAAGGCGCGTCCGTTTTCGTTCGGTTGGAAGCCCGTCATCCGTGTGCTCGGCGAGCCCTACGATGCGGTGGAGGACTTCGGGCGCACGATGTTCTCTTGGCTCATTTGTCTCGTTTCGGTCTTTGCTCTCATTCAGGGCATTGGGGAACTACTCATTGGATCAAGGTGGATTGGTTGCGGACTCGTGGTTTTGTCCGGCCTCACATTCTGGTGGACATACCGCCGACTCCAGCAGGATTACGCTCACGAGCTCAAATCCTACGGGCGACATCCCTGAGGACTTGGAAAATTCTTCCCATCAATCCGTAAACGAGTTTGATAGATCGGCCACTTTGGGATATCTCCCGCTTCGCATTGTAAGCGGTTTCCGCAGGGTGAATGCGGATTGCGGGGTGAAAAGGCTTGAGAAGGGGGTGGATTTTTTGTGTTATGAAAATGCCGTCGTATTTTATGAATATCAGCCATTTAAAAGTCATTGTTTCGATAATTCTTTTGGGGCTGGGTGGAGACTTTCTGCAGGCGCAGCAGCCTGCTCCCGAGCCGAATCGTCCAGAGAAGCCGAACGTGATCCTTTTGCTCGCCGACAGTCTAGGTTGGCAGGATGTAAAATGCTACGACATCGATAAACCTTCAGCTATGGAGACGCCGAATATCGATGCTCTAGCAAAAAAGGGTGTTCTTTTCCGTCAAGCGTATGCAGCAGCGCCAACGTCTTCCCCGAGTCGATGTGCGATTATGAGCGGCATTCATCCTGCCCGCGCACAGCGGACCCATGTGCTGGGGGGTATTCCCGCAGTACCATACAATCGGGAACAGCACCGCATGATGCCGCCTTGGCATAGCGGCCGCATGGTGGAAAACGAGTTGGCCCTCGCCAATGTGCTTAAACAAAATGGCTACACGACAGGTCATGCGGGCAAGTGGCACATGGGAATGGACCACGGCTCGTTCCCTCAACCGAAGGATCAGGGATTTGATTGGACGCGGAGTAACCTAGGTGTAACGGCAGCGATGAAACCGAATCGACTCACCGGTTTTGCAACCGACAAGAAAGATGATCGCTACCGCTTGGACGCGCAGGGATTCGCACGAGATCAGAACAATGAGGATGCTTTGTCATTTATTCTGGAGAGCAAAGACAAGGCGTTCTTCCTCTATTATGCGACTTGGCTCGCTCACTACCCGATTCAAACGCGCAGCAAGGCGCTTCTGGATAAGTATGTGAAAAAACTGGGCGTCGCCTTGCCCGCTAACCCAGAGGAATGGAAGGGTGAGGGACAAACCAATCCCTTCTACTGTGCCATGATCGAGGAGTTGGACTACTACATCGGGCAGCTGATTCAATATCTCGAGAGCACCGATGATCCGCGTTGGCCTGGACACAAACTGAGCGAAAACACCTATCTCATTTTGACTTCGGATAGTGGAGGAATGGAGAGCATCTTCGGACAAACCATCACGGATAACTATCCGCTGGACCGCGGCGCCATGTCGCTCATGGAGGGAGGCACGCGCGTGCCCCTCATTATCACCGGCCCCGGTATCAAGTCGGGCGTGGATTCGGAGGTTATGGTCAACGGCTTGGATTTCTATCCCACCATTCTCTCGCTCGCTGGTGCCAAGAAACCAGAGGGCAAAAAACTGGATGGGCTCGACATTTCTGCGTTGCTGAAAGGGGATGCTGCCAACGCATCGCTTGTGCGTGAGGCCGACGGAAAGCCGCGCGACACCATGGTGTGGCACTTTCCGAATAGCGTTGCCCTCGAAAGTGCGATCCGCATTGGCGACTACAAGCTCGTGAGGAACTACGACTACATCCGCAACCCTAGCAGTCCGCCGCTGGAGCTCTATCGGCTCTATAATTCAGAAAGCGGAAAGCCTCAAAGGATGGATATCGAGGAAGCCAAAAATCTCACGGCCGAGATGAGTGATCGAGCCGTGGCAATGAATAAACGCTTGGCCGAAATTCTCGCAGAAATGGGCGCGAGTTTCCCCTACCACAACCCCCATTTCAAACATGAGCTATCCAATAAAGAACATGTGCCCACCATCCTCTCGCAGGAACTAAAGGAACAGACAGTGCAGCTTATCTACCAAAATAATGGCGCCAAGGTGACGAATGCGCATTTGCTCTACACCGCGAATGGTGGAGAGACCTTCGAAGAGTGGATTCGTATCCCAGCCAGCATCATGCCAGACAACAAAGTGATCGCGGAATTGCCGAAAGGAACGACGCACTATGTGATCGACCTCATTGATCAAAATAATTTCCTCGTGAGCTACCCAGACCTCCCAGATTCGGAAACCATAAATAAAGACAAAGTCAAATACTCGAAGTTCGCTCTGGCTGTATCCACTCACCCTGAGAAACCCGAATCCGCCCCCACAAAAAATAAAAAAGAGTGATGAAAAGCCAACTTCTCATCCCCGTCATCGTTGCTTTGCAGTGCCTCTCCGCGGCATCAGCTGCTGATGCCGTGCCTGCGAGCACCGTTCCGGTCAAACCGAACATCATTTTCATCCTGACGGACGATCAAGGCTACGGCGACTTGTCGGCTCACGGGCATCCGCTTCTAAAAACGCCGAACTTCGACCGCATGCACAACGAGGGCGTGAGGTTTGATAATTTCTACGTGAGTCCCTCCTGCTCCCCGACTCGCGCGGCATTGCTGACCGGCATGCACGAGTTTCGCAGTGGCGTCACGCACACAAGAGATCCGAGAGAGCGACTCCACAAAGATGTCGTGACCCTTCCCGAGTTGCTCAAAAAGTCCGGCTACCGAACTGCCCTCATTGGAAAGTGGCATCTCGGCGGGAATACGGAAAAAGGCTACAGGGCCAGTGATCGTGGTTTCGATCTCTACTCAAACGTGTATGGCGACTTATTCGACGGACTCGTTCACCACAACGAAAAGCTGGTCAGAAAAGTTCCGGGTAAATTTCGTGAGGATATCTATTTTGATGAAGCGATGAGGTATATCGAGGAGTGCGGCGACAAGCCCTACTTCTGCGAAATCGCAACGATCTCGCCTCATACGCCATTGGGGGCTCCAGATAAGTTTATCGCGCCTTTTCGAGGAAAGGTTTCGGACGAGGAGGCCACCTATTTAGGCATGGTGGCGAATCTCGATTACAACATCGGTCGGTTACTCGATTTTCTGGCCGAGCGAAAGCTCGATAAAAACACGATCGTGGTTCTCATGAACGACAACGGCCAGACCTGCGGTCTCGATGTTTACAACGCGGGGATGCGAGGATGCAAAACCACGGCATGGCAAGGCGGTTCGCGTGCGTTTTCTTTTTGGCGGTGGCCGGAAAAATGGACGCCCCACAAGGTCGATAACCTCACGGCGCATCTGGATTTCCTTCCGACCATCTGCGAACTCACCGGCACC
>Ga0209550_10002172_pt1 | contig 18919 bp, 17 predicted proteins | sample LauGreSuBDMM15SN_2_FD_187567 | JGI IMG/M metagenome (GOLD analysis project Ga0209550, IMG submission 187567) | Freshwater lake microbial communities from Lake Michigan, USA - Su13.BD.MM15.SN (SPAdes) (version 5) | ecosystem: Environmental > Aquatic > Freshwater > Lake | place: Lake Michigan...
CGGTCACTACATCGAAGTTGTATGTCCACTAGATCACCCAGCATCAGATGCTTCACCTTTTGGTAAAGCTGTATCAAAGCGTGCTGCAGAAGGTGGCGGTTGGCTTACTTGGGTTGTCGCAGTTGATGATGTCTCAAAGGTTGAAGCACGCCTAGGACGACAAGCTGTTGATGGCCATCGCACAAAGCCCGATGGCCATGATCTTTCATGGAAGCAGATCGGTGTTCTAGGAACTCTAGAAGATAAGCAACTTCCATTCTTTATTGAATGGAAATCACTTGATCACCCATCCACAGATGGCAAAGCAATTGCAAAGATTGTTAAAGTGGAAATCGCAGGAGATGAAAAGCGCATTGCTGATTGGCTAGGAAATGATCTAGCAACTGCTCTTGGCAGTGAGGTTGAGGTTATGTGGTTAAGCCCAGCCGATACCGAGGGCGAATCAGGGATTGTTGCAGTGCACTTGATGACGCCTAGTGGTGTTGTGAGAGTGGATTAAATCAGTGATTTAACGAATGATTTCTGGCCATGTCATGCTCAAGCATTTTTTCCGCTATCTGGCGCCAAGTTACCTTTGGCTCCCAGCCAATCAAATCACGGGCCTTACTCGAATCACCAACCGATACATCTACTCCAGTATTTAAACCATTCGGGTCGATTTCAAGAAACTCTTCTGAGTCTAGCCCAGCAAGCTCAAAACAATAATTTGTAAAATCACGAATTGAAGCCGCAACACCTGTAGAAAGTATCAAATTTTCGGGTTCGTCCAGATCTCCAAGTCGGATTACTCCACTCATAAATTCTTCAGCCCAACCCCAATCCCTTACCGGGGTCAAAGTCCACAAACTGAGCTTAGTTTGTTTGCCAACACTTATTCTGGCTATCGCTTTTGTAATTTTCCTAGTTACAAAAGCTTCCGGCCTCCAAATAGATTCATGATTGAACATTATGACGTTACTTACATGAACTCCGAAACGATCCCTGTACTGATTGCAGACGGAAAATGCTGCATATTTTGCAGCCGCATATGGGTTAGCAATCAAAATAGGTGAGTCTTCATTTATTGGTGTAGGCGATGAGTGGTAAATCGCAGCAGTGCATGCCTGAATCAATTTAGAGTCGGGAGAGTGCATCTTAATTGAATCAAGAATATTAACAACTGAATGTGTGTCGTTGCTTATAGTGCCAATTGGATTGTCCCAAGATTCTGCAGGACTAGACATTGCAGCAAAATTATAAATCACATCTGGCTTAACTTTACTAATCAAATCATGTACGGCAGTTGCTTCTCTAAGGTCACAAATATTGTAGGCGAACTTTTTAGATTCTTCTTGAATTTTAAGGAGATTAAAGTCTCTGGATGAAAAATCATCTAACCTTCGTCTACCAACTCCGATGACAGAGTGTCCTTCATTAACCAGTTGTTCGACTAATATAGAACCATCTTGACCCTGAACTCCTGTAACTATAACCTTCATAAACTCTTGGGCCCCTAATCTCGTTCACTTTGTAAAAGCAGTTCGGGCAAACCTTGAATTTGTTCGGATAAATCAAAATGATGATTACCAAGCATTAGGCCACAATCATTGATTAAGCGCGAGACAGGTAAGTCCCTGGGGATATCAGCGTCTAACCATTTTATTACGGGATTTTTTGTGAAATCTCCGGCAACAATTGGACGCGACTGAACGCCACTCGCATCAAATATTTCAACCAACCTATCTCTATATTTTGAACCAAATTCAGGGTGCGTATTAACTAGCCCAAACGTGAACCAACTACTGTTTTCATCACCAGATTGAAGTTTCCAGTTTGTATCTAATCCTGTTATTAGTGAAGAGAGAAATCGCGCATTTTCACGTCTTGTTTGAAGTGTCTTTTCAAACTTATCTAACTGCTTGATGCCAATGGCAGCCGATAACTCCAAGGGTCTAACGTTAAATCCGGGTAAATAGAATCTAAAATTTTCATTCCAAGGAGAAAGCCTATCAATTCCAAGAAATGTGTTTTCAGCGGGTACTTCACGGGCCCACCCGTGCGCCCTGAGTGATCTCATTGCAATATAGAGATCTTCGTCATCACACACGACCATACCGCCTTCCATGGTACAAATATGGTGGCTGTAGAAAAATGAAAAAGTACTCACATCGCCGAATGTCCCTGATTTTCCGTTAGAGGAAACTGAACCCATTGATTCACAATTATCTTCCATAGTCCACAGACCATATTTTGCAGCAATACCTTTAATTTGGTTCCAGTCTGCGCAAAGTCCAAGCAGGTTAACACCACATATTCCTACAGTCCGCGGAGTTATTGCAGCTTCAATCAATTTAACATCTATATTAAAGGATTCCTCATCTACATCAACAAAAACTAGTTTATATCTATTTTGAAAAAAGGGAAAAAATGTTGTACTCCAAGAGACGGCAGGGACAATTACTTCACCGATTAAACCTTTATCATTAGGTATGGAATTTGAATCACGAATGTATCGAAGCGCGCTTGCTGCAACTAAATTTGCTGAACTTCCAGAGTTGACCATCACTGCATATTTTCTTCCTGCCCAATCTGCAAAGATTTTTTCGAAATCTTTTGTGGCGGTGCCCATACTAAAGAATCCAGATTGAATAACGTCCTGCATTGCTTGATACTCTTTAGAATCCCAAGAAGTGCTTGCTAAATTCCAATTCAACTGCATCAGACACCCCGTTAATCCCTAATCGATTGAGCTAAATCTATAAGATAAGTGTAAGCAAAAGGGGGTATAACATGGAAATTTCATCAAAAAGTATTCTAGCGGTTATTCCAACTTACAAAGAATGTGAAAACTTGCGGGTATTAGTGCCCAAATTGTTGGATCAGGTAAAAGGAATCCACATATTAATTGTCGATGATTTGAGCCAAGATGGCACAGGAGAATTAGTCAATGAACTTCAAAAAACTTTTGGTCAGGCAGTTAGACTTATATCAAGGATAGATGACCCTTCTTATGCAAAATCTCTCCTCGAAGGAATAAAGTTCGGAATCGAGAGTGGGTATCCAACATTAATCCAAATGGATGCGGATGGAAGCCATGCTCCGAAAGACATAATCAAGTTGATATCCGCGAAAGGTGACGTGGTAATTGGGTCAAGGTACTTAAGAGATTCAAATGTCGTGAACGTACCATTGCTCCGACAGTTCTATTCTGTATTAGGAAATATCTATATTTCACTAATTTGGAAATCACGTTTACGAGACAAAACGAATGGCTTTCGCCTTTTCCGTTCTCACGCACTGGATATTTTGGCAGACTTTAATGTTTCCAGCCTCGGTTTCGCAGTACAGATACAGACATTGAAATCTCTTTGCAAAGACAAAAGGATTCAAATAACCGAAGTTCCTGTTGAGTTCATTTTTCGACAAATTGGCAGTTCTAAGTTTGACATGAAAAAATTATTTGAAGCTTTGGTTATTGCGACTAAAGCAAAATGAGAATTTTGGAAGAGAATCAGATGATAATAACTGTGACTAGAAACGGATAGCAATGGCCAAGGTTAGAAAAACCAACTCTCAGGGATTTGATTTCAACAGCCTACTCTCTCGCATCTTGAGTTTTAACCTACCTCTGATTTGCGTCAGTTTAATACTGTCATATGTAGGAACTTTCTATCTACGACTTCCTATGGATAACGCACTTCTTTATACAGCAGAAGATCCGGGGTATGTTGAGCCACCTAGTCAGAGCAAACCCATAATAGGTGTACATAGGTTTAACGATTTTTTACAAAGTATAAGCTATACGCTATCGCCCAATCCATATAACCCGGACAGTGAATATCCTTCTATGTATGGCCCGCTCGGCCACTTGTTACTAAAGCCATTAATTTACGTTCCTCAATTATTTGCAGTTGCTTTATTGTCGTTGATTACCTGCTGTGTTCTAATTTTGGCGGTGAGAGTAGCAACTCCACAATTAGACTTAGCTAGTCGAATAATTTTTACCTGCGTTTTCTTATTCTTATCGAAGCCTTTTTTACTAACGCTTGACCGTGGAAACATACAAGGGATTATAGTTGGGATAAATGTTTTATTCCTATACTGCTTATGGAACAAAAAGAACGGAATTGCCGATATCCTCCTTATAATTAGTATCTGCGTAAAAATCTATCCAATCCTCTTTCTGATCTATTTTCTGAAAACTCGCGAATTTGTTCGGATTATTCGTATCATGTCAATTAGCGCACTCATAACCATGATTTCATACACAATAATGAGTGGGAATTTGAACTATCTAGACTTTGCCAGAGGTATAGCAAAAGGTGCAGCGATACAAAGCGGTTTCCCAACAAGCGGCGTCAGTGCCTCATCATGGTTTTTGAGGTGGATTGATGCAACTGGGTTAAGAGAAATTGTAAACGGATCGAATCCAGGAATCAGAACCTTCCAGAGCGCGGTCGCCCTCATTTTAGTATTAATACTTACTTTTTCCATATTAAAACGAAATCTCAGTTCTGGTGAGATTGGATTCTTATTGCTTGGGTATAGCGCTGCGATATCACCAGTTTCATGGAACTATAATCTAATTTGGGTCACATTCGGTCTCTTAATCCTCATGTCAGAGATGCAAAGGAAAGCGTATGAGATAAATGAGTTTGAAAGAGTCAAAAAACATTCCAGCGGAATGATATTACTAGTTCTCTGGTCATTTCATCTATTGGTTGTGCCTTGGATTTGGCTCGGATCCAGTCGAATTGCAGTTTCCATTGCGGAGTTAACTTATTTTCCACTACTTCTATTAACTAATCTAGTTTTTGTCAGTAACTCGAAAAAGAGGAAAAATGCAAAAGTTAAAGCAATTTAATTGGGTTGGAAGCCTTAAACACCTCCATAGCTTTACAAGTTTATCTTTCTCGTTCCCGCTCCTACTAAATTTCTTTTTGGTTAATACAACTTGGACGCCAACTCAAGGGTGGTATTTGGAATGGGGTCGCTACATTGCTGAGGGAGACGTCCCCTATAAAGACTTCTACATTCCCTTCCCTCCCCTATTTGCCTATGTAAATCGACTTTTTCTTTTCGCTTCAGATCCTTTGCTTGCAGAACGAATCTTTATGACTTTACTTTTCTCACTTTTGGCATCTGGACTTTTCAAACTGCTTACAAAATTCTTCTCATCAGGAATAGCCTTTATTTCATCAATGCTTGCTTCTTTAGTTTTTCAATTTTCGCCGACTAACACCATCGCTGGATACTACGAGTTTTCCCTAATGTTTGCATGCTGGGGACTATATTTCACGCTATCCAAAACCTGGAATGGTCGGTTCTTTGGAGGAGTTTGTCTTGTTGCTTCTTCATTAACGAAACAAAACTTTATCGCACTCGTTGCAATAGTGGTTATCATGGAGATTTTCCTAAACTACAAATCCGGCTATAGACATATATTAAAGAATCCAATTCTTGTAAGTATTGCTAGTTCTTATTCACTCTTTACAATCTATTTGTTAATGAATCAAATATTCCTCGATTTTGTAGGTACTATGATTCAAGGCGGCGGCAAAAATCCAAATGCTTTTCAACTTTTGAAAAATCTAGCTGCTCCCGCCCTGAATTTTTGGAACGCTTTTTTTACTTGCTTGATTATTCTCGCACTATTCCATCACCAAAAAACACTTTCTAAAGAGTACCTAAAGTCAAATCCACTCTACTCATTTTTGCTAACTTTCTTGATATTTTCACTATTTTCTACAGAAAGTGATGTTTTAGGCTATCAATCCAGAAAATCGCTATTCCTGTACGCATTCATTTGGCTAGCAATCCTGCTTATCCCGAAAGGCCTATGGGATTCTTCTTCTAGAAATTACTTTAGATTCGGCATACTTGGACTGTACTCTCTTCCAGTCTTAACTTTTATAGCTAATGAAGTTGTAAGAAGAGAAATACCAGAATTTTCAGAATTTCTACACAAACTAAATACATACTCTGTCTTACTAGGCGGAGAATTGCTCGGTTTGCTCTTGAATATTCTTATTCTATTTATTTTAGTCTTTGCTATCTCAATTCTAATTCCCCGATTTAAGGTGGCTTTTTATAAGGGCTTCGCACTAAATAGGAGCATCCCCGATATAGGATCAAGGCTAAGTTTTATTCTTGCGGGCTTGATTGTCTCGGGTTTGTTAAATGCATTTAATGGTGGATTTGAATTTTCCGCTAACTTACTTTTAGGAGCGATAGCTCTAGCTTGCTTTATAAACTACTTTAAATATCAATTACGAAGCACAGTAGTTCTGGCGATCACCCTGCTTCTACTAGGCTTAAGTTCTATTCAAATTGGTTTGTATAATTATCAATGGTTTGGGTGGAATGAAGCTAATAGCGTGCACCCAATCATTGGAAGGTCTCAAATAGAGCAATTTCGAAACTTCCGTTTGACTGAACCACAAATTCATTTTTATGAAGAAGTTCAAGCTGGAATCGCGCTAGCCAAGGATTCAATCTCAAAATCCAACCTTCACTCTCCCAAGATCGTCACTTTTCCCATGCAGCCAATAATTACTGAGATGTCTGAATTGCCCCGGTATAAATTGAATTGCCCAATATTGCACTTTGATATATGTCCTGATGACCAGGCTCAAGTGGATCTACAGATGCTCAGGTCAAATCCTGCGGATATCGTTGTGCTTTTCGATTTGGGTTCTGAATTCATCTTGGAAAACGAAAGAGTCTGGCGATCTGGGAACAACTCTACTTACTCAAAAATTCAAGATTATCTTCTTAATGGTAAACGCTATATTGTCATTTATAAGATACGCCCCGATGATTTTAATTTAAGCACTGTATATATTCTGGCAAAAAAGTGAGACTAGCCGTGGATTATGAATGATTTAATCTTCTATATATACACACCTCCTTGGGTTGAATGGTCCGCTGGTACGAAAGTGCTACATTTCTTATGCGATAGGTTGAATAGTAATGGCTGGGAGTCATATTTATGCATTCATGGGCCAAGGCTAAAGACGAGTGAAGTTAACGAGAATTTGAGAACACCAGTAATTGATCTAGCGACTGCGAGAAAACATAGAAGCGCAAATAAACAAGTAGTTGTTGTTTATCCGGAAGGCATAGTTGGAAATCCCTTAGGTGGTGACACAATCGTTCGATGGATACTGAATTATCCAGGACTACTTGGCGGAGAACAAACTTTTACTTCTAGCGAAAACATCTGGGCTTACTCTAAAAGCATTGCAGATGCCTACCGGTTAACCAACAATCTAGAAATTCCTATTTTGTTCGTACCGGCAATTCGAATGTCTGAAATTGATATCAACCTGGGATTTCCCAGTTTGACTGGTGAGTATGAACTTATGTATGCACAAAAATACCGAGCCCTTGGCGGGAAACCAGAAGTTATGTCTGGCAGTAATGTTATTGAAATAACAAGATTCAATCGAGATTCAACCTCAAGACTTCAAACACTTAATCTAATCAAACATGCATCGAAAGTTCATATTTTTGAAAATACAACAATCGCAACGGAAGCGGCCCTCTTTGGGGTACCAATTGTTTGCCACCCAAATAATTTTTTTAGCTCACTTATTTCTTCCCATGAATTAGGAGAAAGTGGCGTATCTTGGCATCCCAATCCAGGCTTACCTTCTGATCAAGAAACTAGTCGACACATGCTTAACGTTGCCTGGGCTACGCTTGATGACAAGATATCAAGCTGCATCAGCCTTTTGAATTTGAATGAAATTAGCAAGGAGAAAAAACTAGATATTGTGATTCCGCGCCGGAATCTGGCCTCTAAGCACCTATTTGATAGAGGAACCTTGTTATTGCGTCAAAAAGGAATATGGGTTTTCCTTCGTTTCGCCTCAAACTACCTCAAGCGTTGGCTCCGATAAGTATGATTGGCTCATGAAAACGCTACTTCTGGCTGGTGGTTTAGGCACACGGCTCCGAGAAGAGACCGAGTTCCGACCAAAGCCAATGGTTCCAGTCGGAGGGAAACCTATTTTGTGGCACATAATGAAGATTTTTTCACATTTTGGCCATCGGGATTTTGTAGTGTGCACGGGATATCGTGGCGATTACATCCGACAGTATTTTCACGAATTTGAAGCCATGAATTCTGATTTCACCGTAAAGATTGGGTCTCGGGAACTAATCAGGACTCATGGATCCCTTGAAGAATCAGGTTGGCAAGTAACCGTGGCAGATACCGGTGCCGAAACAATGACCGGCGGAAGAGTTTTTCGGGTGCGAGACTATGTCGGGAAAGAAACGTTTATGTGCACTTACGGTGATGGCCTGGCGGATGTGAATGTCCAGGAGCTTTTGAATTTTCATAAGTCACATGGAAAATTGGCCACGGTTACGGCCGTTCGCCCAGTCTCGCGTTTTGGAGTTTTGGAGATGGACGATAAGGGAAATGTTGAAAGTTTTCAGGAAAAACCACAGTCAGCGGGCTGGATCAATGCAGGATATTTCGTCTTCGAACCAAAAATTTTTGATTATCTTGAGGAGAATTCGATATTAGAACGTGAGCCAATGGCGAACCTTGCAAAAGATGGTCAGTTGGTCGCCTACAGGCATAACGGTTTCTTCCAGCCTATGGACACATACCGCGAGATGTCGATGCTTAATGAAATGTGGGATACTAATAGCGCGCCTTGGAAGGTTTGGAAATGAGTTTTTGGAAAGAGAAAAGTGTATTAGTCACGGGGGCAACAGGACTCGTGGGTTCTTGGTTGGTACATAAACTATTAGAAGAGGGTGCTCACGTTACCGCCCTAGTCCTTGACAGGGATCCATCATCTCAGCTTCTCCGAAGCGGTGATATTGAAAGAATTTCGATTGTGAACGGTAATTTGAACAACTATCAAGATGTATTACGCGCCGTTTTTACAAATGAGTGTTCAACAGTTATTCACCTTGGGGCACAAACGATTGTAGGTACTGCGCTTGACGACCCTCTTGCCACTTTTGAGTCGAATATCAAAGGGACTTGGAATTTATTGGAAGCAGTGCGGCAATCCAAAGGACTGGTAAAGGCGGCAGTAGTTGCTTCGAGTGATAAGGCATATGGCGAATCAGAAATTCTTCCGTATACAGAAGAACAGGCATTACACGGGGATGGCCCTTATGATGTTTCAAAATCATGCACCGACCTATTAGCCCAGTCATATGGAAATACTTATAACCTGCCAATCACAATCGCAAGGTGTGGAAATATTTATGGAGGTGGAGATCTCAATTGGAGCCGAATAATTCCAGGAACCATAATTGATCTAATGGCAGACAAACAACCAGTCCTGCGTAGTGATGGGACTTTCGTACGTGACTATGTACATGTTGATGATGTGGTTGCTGGCTATCTAAGGCTTGCCGAAGTCACACAGAATAAAAATATCAATGGAGAGGCATACAACTTTTCTCGGGATGAACCATTGAGTGTTATGGATCTTTATAAACACATTTCCCAAGCGACTTTGGGTAAATATGTTGAACCAAAAGTCTTGAATACAGCAAAATCGGAAATTAAAGATCAGCACTTGAATAGTGCAAAAGCAAAGAAAACATTAGGGTGGAGTTCGCAGGTCAGTTTAGAGTCTGGTTTAGCCAGGACTGTTGAATGGTATAAAGAGTACTTAATAGGAGTAAAAGTTGGATAAAAAACTCATAAGCTTAATAATACCGGCTTATAACGAAGAAGAGTGTGTAGACGAGTTATTTAGCCGACTCAAAAAAGTTTTTAATTTGGAACAACAATATGATTTTGAAGTTATCATAATTGAAAACGGTTCTATAGATTCAACGTGGGTAAAATTACAGAATATTGCTGAACAAGACAGCCGATTTAAAATTTTGAAGTTATCGAGAAATTTCCGTATGGATGGTGGGCTGACCGCTGGATTAGACTACATAAAAGGTGATGCTTGTGTATTAATGACAGCAGATTTGCAGGACCCACCAGAATTAATTCCTGAGTTTCTTCGCTATTGGGAACAAGGTTACGAGAACATTTATGGGGTCGTGACTAGACGAGTTGGCACGGGACCAATTCGAACCATGAATTCCAAACTATTTTATTGGTTCGCCGGAAAGTTAACTGATGGTCGAATACCTAGAAATGCATCTGATTTTCGTTTGGTTGATAAAAAAGTTTATATCGCAGTCAAAGGCATGGTAGAGAGAAATAGGTTTGTAAGAGGACTTTTTGCTTGGGCAGGATTTGCTTCAATTGGCGTTCCGATGGAAAGGCCCCCAAGATTTGGTGGGGTATCCAATGCCCCCACCTTCAAGGTATTGGATCTTGCGTTTAAAGGGATTTTTGCTCATTCATACAAGCCATTACGACTTATAACGATTTTCGGTGTTGTTCTATCTCTATTGTCATTTCTTTCGATTATTCCACTTATCTTCTTCTGGCTATTTATTGGAGTTCCATTTGCCGGATTTGGTTCACTGGTAAGCCTCTTTTTGTTGCTATTTGGTGTGCTCTTTTTAATGTTAGGGATTGTTAGTGAGTACATCGGATTAATTTATGAGGAAGTAAAACTACGGCCTAACTACATCGTTAGTGAATTTCTTAGTTATTCAACAGAAAATTCTTAAGGAATTTATCAAGATAAAGGGAGAAAGGGTTTTCAAGAAGTGAAGTACTCTGACTATTTCATGCAGGAACTCCATAACAATGGCTATTCAACTTGTTTTTATGTTGGTGGTGGTAATTCGATGCACCTACTTGAATCGGCAAGTAGGCTTTTTGAATGTGTACCTGTGGTGCACGAAGTATCGGCAGCAATTGCAGCCGAATACTTTAATCATTCTGCCAACGGGAGGAAAAAAGCATTTGCACTTGTCACAGCTGGCCCTGGATTGACAAATTTAGTTACTGGAATTGCAGGAGCATGGCTTGATAGCAGGGAGCTTTTAGTCGTCGGGGGACAGGCAAAATCCACAACCCTATCTAAAGGCACAGTTAGGCAAGTTGGCCATCAAGAAGTCGATGGGGTTGGAATTGTAAGAGAGATTACAAAGGTTGCTTTCACGATTACCTCCCCACTTTCATCAGGAGATGTTAGAGATTTGGTTTCAAAAAGCTGGATGGGTCGACCGGGGCCAGTTTTTATTGAAGTTTGCTTGGATGTTTCTGCGATGGACATTAACCCTGAGAAATTACTCTCTAACAGCCATTTTTCAATGATTGAGTCAGAACATGTGGGGGAGGCTGATTGGGAAGGCCAATTGCGCAAGCTACTGCGAGAAAGCTCCCGCCCACTAGTCCTACTTGGAGGTGGCGTCTTAAAAGCCAATGCATTGAAGTTTATTGCCAAAGTTGAAGAATCACGACTCCCAATTGCGTGCACGTGGACTGGTGCGGATAAATGCGGTTTTGATTATCCATACTTTGTGGGCAGACCAAATACTTACGGTATGCGGTGGTCTAATATTATTCAGCAGCAGGCAGATTTATTGATTGCGGTTGGAACTAGCCTAGGTTTCCAGCAGACAGGCTTTAATACTGAAGAGTTTCTTCCAATAGGGAAGCTGGTACATGTCGATATTGACAAAAATGAACTCGAAAAATCAAACCCTAAAGATCGGATAACCATTCTTGAAGAAAGCGGAAAGTTTCTAGGTACTTTTGGAGATATTATTCAAAAAGGTTCTCCAGTTTCTATTGAATGGATCGAATTTATACAAACCGTTAAAAAACTGATCCCAGTGTTAGAAGATGTACAAGTGACAGAATACCCAACAATTAGCCCACACTCTGTTATTGAAAAGGTCTCACAAATTGCCGGAGAGCATGACGCGATTGTCGCTGCAAGCAGTGGAGGAACTTTCACGGCCACAATGCAAGTATTCCAAAATAAAGCAAATCAGATTCTGATAGGAAATAAGGGACTTGCGAGTATGGGCTATGGGCTTGCTGGTGCCATCGGGATTGCAATAAATCGACAAAACCTTGATTCTAAGTGTATTTTATTTGAAGGTGACGGTGGGTTTGCCCAGAATCTACAGGAGCTTGGCACCGTGGTTGCCAATGATTTAAATCTAAAAATTTTCATCACCTGCAATGATGGATATGCATCGATTAGGACCAGTCAGATGAGCTATTTTCAGGGGCACTATCTAGGGTGTGATACGAAAACAGGTCTTACGCTCCCGAATTGGGGGAAGATAATGGAAGCTTTTGGAATTCCCTATATGAAGGTAACAAGTTCAAGTATTTCTTCAGAGGAATTTAATGAATTATGGGAATCGAAACACGCAAGCGCCTTCTTAATTCAAGCAGATCCAAGTCAAACATACCTTCCAAAAATTTTGAGTAAAGTCAGTCCTGACGGAACTATGACATCTGCCGCACTTCATGACATGTATCCGAGTCTGCCTGAAGAGACAGAGAGTCTAGTTTTCAAATTTTTTGATAAATCAATCGAAGTTATGGGCAGTTGATCAAAGAAAATGACCTCTGTTTCCATTAATGGCGCATCGGGATGGCTAGGCACTGCAACGCTGCGAGCAATTTCTCGATTGGAGGGTCATAAAGCCCCATGGACCAAAACGCTCTATGGGAGTTATTCAAGAATTCATAGCTTTGTGGGCTTAGGTAACTATCAAATCCAAGAATTTTCGACTGCTATAGCTGAAAAATCAGGAACAGATATTTTTATTAATCTAGCATTTAAAACACGAGACTATATCAAAGAATTAGGTGAGACAGACTATACGCGAGAGAATTTGGAAATTATTAAGAACTCAATACAAAGAGCAAGAGCTAGCAATCCCAAATCAATAGTTCTAATCTCGAGTGGAGTAGTGACTAAGTACCTACAAACTGGAGGGAAAGACTATGATGATGCATACACGAGACTCAAGTTTTATGAAGAAGAGTGCTTCAAACGGTTGAGTATTGAACTTAACTCAAATTTGATTATCTTGCGGATGTGGGCTGCTTCAGGGGAAGACATGACAGACCCCCAGAAATATGGAATAGGAAATCTATTAATCCAGTCACAATTAGGAAATTCTATTTTGATTGAAAGTTCCAGAAAAGTTTATCGAAGATATGCCGATGCAAGTCAACAATTAGAGATTTGTTTACGCGCAGCGCTTGGTGGGAAGTCAATGACAATCAATTCGGGTGGATTTTTGATTGAGATTAGAGAGTTAGCTGAACGAATTAGAATAAAGTACTCCCCCAAGTTTATTGTGATGCAAGAGTGGGATCAAGACCAAGTCCCTGATGAATATTTTTGGTCCGGCGATGAATTCGAAGCTATAGCTAGAAAATTCCAGGTAGAGCTCTATGGAATCGATGATCAGATTGAATTGACCTTTAAGAGTGTAACTCGCTATTTACAACGCGAGAATCCCACTGCAATATAGCTATAAAATCGTGGCAGCTAGAAATTTTGCTGGTGTTGCAGTTGTATAGAGGTTGAAGTTGATAAGATATAGGAGTAGTGAGATCTAAACGAAGCACTTTACAAGAAACAGGAGAACCAGAATTGAACAAGCCTTCTCACTCTGATCGAGAAATATTTGAGAACCTATTTGTTCTAGAGGCTGCCAATAATCACTGGGGAGACGTAGAACGCGGAAAGAAAATTATTCAGGATTACGCATCCGTCGTCAGATTTAATGATGTTAAAGCGGCCATAAAGTTTCAATTCAGGGATGTAGACAACTTTATTCATGAAGAATTCAAAGGTAATACTGAGATAAGGTACATCAAGAAAACCGAAGCTACAAAAATGTCTCATACACAGTATGCAGAATTGGCAAATGCTGTTCGAAAAGTTGGGTGCATCCCTATGGCAACACCATTTGACGAAGCCTCAGTCGATCTGTGCGTTGCATTGGGATTTCCAATAATTAAGGTCGCAAGTTCTGATATCAATGATTGGCCTTTACTCGAGAAAGTTGTTTCAACAAAATTGCCAACAATTATTTCCTCAGGCGGTGCCTCTGAAAAGTCGCTTGATGATGTTGTTCATTTTTTTGAAAAGCGCAATATTCCATTGGCTATAAATCATTGTGTAAGCCTTTATCCTAGTGAAGATTATCAGTTAGAATTAAATCAAATTGACTACTTAACGCAACGCTATTCAAGTCACGTGATTGGGTTTTCTTCACATGAATATCACGACTGGGAATCTTCGATGCATATCTCATATGCAAAGGGCGCACGAACTTGGGAACGCCATATTGATATTGACTACAATAATGTTCCAGTTGCATCGTACTGCTCACTCCCGGAACAGGTTGACACTTGGTTTAAAGCGTTTCATAAATCACGTGAAATGTCAGGGGGAAGTTCTAATTCACGAAGAGTAATTCCAGTTGAAGAAGTCAAGTACCTTGATGCTTTGGTCCGTGGAATATATTCAAGGCGCGATCTTCCAGAAGGTCATGTGTTGGACAGCTCGACTTTTTCTGAAGATTTTAAACTCGCGGTACCACTTAGAAAAGGTCAACTCTCGACAAGAGAAATTATTAATGGCACGACCTTAGTCAGAGGCATAAAGGCTAACACCCCACTGACTGTCGAAGATATAAGTGGCCCCATCGCCGAGTCAAAGGCACTTAGAGCACAAATCTTTGACAGAGGTGTCTAGAAAATTGAGCAAAACAAAAAAATTAGTCGCTTGGGTGACTGGATCACAATCTGGCATCGGTGCTGCAATTTCACGCGACCTGAAGTCAAGTGGATTCAGCGTGAGAGAGCTGACAAGGGCAGATTTTGATCTCGCAGATGGGATCTCAGTAAATAAATGGGTCCAGGGGAATACAGAAACACCATTTCTCATTGTTTGCAATGCGGGAGTGAATCAACCTACAAATATTTCTGAATTTAGCCCAGAAGGGTATGACGAAACCTTAAGATCAAATTATTCCGGGCATATGCAGTTGTGTCTATCAGCAATCCCACGTCTCTCAAAAAATGGCGGGGGGAGAATAGTATTTATTTCTAGTGCTTACTCCCAACGTGCCCGAAAAGGACGATTTGCATATTCGGCATCTAAAGCATCGATTGACGCGCTTATGAGGAGTATTGCAGTTGAATTTGCTGAGTTTGGAATTCTTGCAAACTCTGTAGCACCAGGATTCATTGAAACCAAGTTAACTATCAAAAATAATAACGAATCTGCTGTTGCCAAAATTTTAGAACGAGTTCCGCTAATGAGACTTGGGCAGCCTGCTGAAGTGGCTAAGCTTGTATCATTTCTTGGCTCTCCAGAAAATACTTTCATCACTGGTCAAGTCGTGAATATCGACGGCGGGTTTTCAATCACGTGAGCAGCCAAAATGATTTAGTGATTAAATCGATTCAAGGCGACTACTTTGTAAAATTTGAAGATTCAATTAATGCTGCTGTGGAGAGAATAAGTTTAGGAGAGAATGATTACTATTTGATAATAGATTCTAAGGTTTGGGAATTTCATAAAGAGAGTATGAAGTCCTTATCCAAATTCCCTCGATTACTTATTGATGTTTCTGAGTCCAATAAAACGTTAGATCAAATTGGAGAAATCACTGAATGGCTAGTACAGCAAGGAGCGACAAAAAGTAGTTCACTAATTGCAATTGGTGGGGGAATGGTGCAGGACCTAGCCACATTTACCGCCCACATCTACTATCGGGGAATTAAGTGGATCTATGTCCCAACGACTTTACTGAGTCAATCTGATAGCTGTATAGGTGCAAAATGCGCATTGAACTTACTTCACTTCAAGAATCAACTTGGTGTGATTCATTCACCATCCTTAGTTATAATTTGTTCAGAGTTTCTTTCAACACTTGAAAATCTTGACTACTCTTCAGGTTATGGAGAAATTCTGAAACTTTCTTTGACTGGTAAATTTGAGTTCTATGAAGATTTTAAAAATCATTTAGCCAAGAATGGATTTGCACGAAAAGAAGTCTCAGAGCTAATTTGGAAAAGTCTAAAAGCTAAGCAAAACATAGTCGAACTTGATGAGTATGAGAGCGATTTAAGGCGAATTTTGAATTATGGTCATTCCTTTGGTCATGCACTTGAGTCATTAACTGAGCATAAAATTCCTCATGGTGCAGCTATTATCTTTGGAATGGACTTAATGAATTATCTTGGGACAAATTGGAAAATCACCGATCCGAATTTCAGTGAAGAATTTTCAGACTTAGCAAGGAAGTACTTTGTTAATTACATAATCCCTAAAAGCGTGACTCCTGAGTTATTGGTTTCGACATTACGCACTGATAAGAAGATGAGTAATGGTAAAATGAATTTTGCTGTTGCCGTTAAACCAGGAGATATTATCATCTATAATTGCGCACTTGACCAGCAATTAGTAGATTTAGTTAGTAAGTATTTCGATGACAAACCAATATTCCCTATTGATTGATATTGGTGGCACCGACATAAAGGTCGGTGTTATCGAAGTCGGTGAATCTGATCTGCTAAATGTAAGGCGATATCCGACGCCAGCCTTCTTGGATTTATCTAGTCTTAAACGCGAGATTGCCCCGAAAAGATTAATGGAAACTTGCCTGGAGGCTATCAAACAAGAAGAAAAGTCATATGGGCAGTTTAAAACAATCGCGCTATCTGGCCAAATGGGATGTTGGTTACTCACGGATGCTGAAAATAATCCAGTATCAAATATAGTTTCCTGGCAGGATAAGCGAGCAGATGAAAGAATGAGTGACGGAGATTCATTTAAGGAATTGGCACAAACCAAATACGGGAGTAAGGCCTTAGTATTAGCTGGAAACGAGACAAGAAGTGGCCTTCCTCTTTTTGGCTTGTTTACATCGTTGCACAAAGCTAAGAAAAAAGAGAAATTCCGTTTTCATTCCCTAATATCTTGGGTGACCTCACAACTAGTTAAAGACCACTCATATATCGTCCACGAGACTGATTTTGCAGCATCTGGTATGTTGAACATGGAGACTAAAAGTAAGATGGATTCTTTAAACGATTTCTTTACAAATCAATTAGATTTTCCGGAAATTACAGGTCAGTTTATCAAAGTAGGAAAATCGTTTTGGGGTAACAGCGATATAATGGTTGGTGTAGGTGATCAACAGGCTTCACTTTATGGATCTAAATTAACCGCTGAAACTGTTGTTGTAAATATTGGTACCGGCGGACAAATAGCTAGTCTGCTCCCAAAATATCCTGGAAGCTCAGAATTACAAGTTCGTCCATATTTTGAGAATAAACTCATTCAAACTAAAACACATTTGCCGGCCGGCCGGGCCATAAATTCGTATTTAACAGCATTAACTAAGAAAGGTTCTCAGTTTATAAATTATGATAGATTATACAATTTGGAGATTCAAAAGCCCTCCGTATTAGTCCCAAGAGATGTAAGTAATTTTGAAAGTGATGTTTTGAAAATCCAAAATCCAAAAAGCATCAAAGAAACTCTAGAAATATCGGAAGAAATTGTTTTTGGATTCTTTGTTGTTTATAGAGATGCGCTCAATAAATTTGAAATTCATCCCCCTAAAAAGCTTACTTTTGCCGGTGGAGTAGGTCAGAACTTTAGAGCGCTTCAGAAGTTATTGATTCAAGAATTCAAATTAGAATTACAAATTGCGAACACTCAAGAATCGACGTTACAAGGGCTAGCAGGATTAATTTCTAGTGATAAATAGATTATTCAAGGCAAATAAGGACTTGTTTAGTTGACTCATTGATTCAAAAGTCAAACTAGCGCCGGCAATACGGAGTTGTTCTTGGGAATGAGCTGACTGAGAAACACCTACAACTGGTATTCCAGCTGCAAGTGCTGCAGTCACATCTTCAATTCGATCCCCTACCATTACTGCGTCATTAGTTCCTAAACTATGCATCGATTTCAAAATGACGGCTGGATCTGGTTTTGCTGGAAAGCCATCGGTCCCAAGACAAAAATCTATGTACGGAAAGAGTGTTGAATTTCTTACAACAAGCTGTGCAAGCGCATCTGGCTTTGAAGTAGCTATTCCAACGAATATGCCGGATTTTTTTAATGCACTCAGGGTGTCAATTACTCCGGGGAACACCTTGTTATTCGTCGAAATAGATACACGAAGTTGCATTACAAGCAGTTCAATGAGCTGCTTAACTCTGTCTGGAGTTATAGGTAAGTCAAGGAAGAAAACTTCTGCAGGTAAACCTAGGAATTCTCGAACACTTGATAGTGGCAGCTCACTATAACCACTCTGAAATCTTGCATAATTCACTGCATCATGAATTTGCTCTAAAGAGTCAACCAAAGTTCCGTCCAAATCGAAAATAACAGCTCTCATTAGTCCACTTACTCTCCATATTCTCCTCGAAAAACAGAGCTACCAATTCTTTATTTAGCTTCCAAAATTTTTATGTAACTAAATGATCTCAAACGAATGCTAGTATATATTCTATATATGTGGTTAATAAATCAAAATTTGAAAACCAGATACTTGATTATTGGACTCTGGAATACTTGCTTTGGCGTCGGAAATTTTTTGTTAATCTCTTATGCATTTATAAAATTAAATGACTTGCTTGTTTTGGCTATTTCCTATTTTTTTTCAATTATTCAGGCACATTTTACTCAAAGAAGATATGTTTGGAAATCTAAATCCCCATATTTGAAAGAATTATTTAAATTTTCCACTGTTTACCTACTTCAATATCCGATAAATGCAATATTTCTTGTGATATTTTGCCAGAAACTTGGCACATCTAGAGAGTTTGGCCAGTCAATAATTACTGTGATGCTAATATTCCTCACTTTTTATCTAAATAGGATTTTTGTCTTCCGTAAACTCTGGTCTAACTCTCAAAAAACCTCCTAGCTTTAATTCACTTGAATCTAATGTGGCTTGGGCCGGGATCGAACCGGCGACCTAACGATTTTCAGTCGTTCGCTCGTACCAACTGAGCTACCAAGCCAAACAAGGTTTCAATGTC
>Ga0209550_10002174_pt1 | contig 18904 bp, 22 predicted proteins | sample LauGreSuBDMM15SN_2_FD_187567 | JGI IMG/M metagenome (GOLD analysis project Ga0209550, IMG submission 187567) | Freshwater lake microbial communities from Lake Michigan, USA - Su13.BD.MM15.SN (SPAdes) (version 5) | ecosystem: Environmental > Aquatic > Freshwater > Lake | place: Lake Michigan...
AAGAAATACAATAAAAGAAATAAATATTTTAAAACAAGAGTTATTTGAAATAAAAGAATTATTAAAAGAGGTAATTAAAAAATAAACAATGGCATTTACAACAATTAATACTACTGATACACTTGAACAAATGCGAGTTAAGTTAAATAACTTGACTACAAATGATTTTGGTAATCCATCATTACTTGCAGGTGCTGGTCTTTCGTCCACGTCTATTGTAGGTGCAGTTATAGAAATAGCTGATGTTGCTTTTTCTGCTGCAGGTTGGACTATACAAGACTCAAGTTCAACAATACAAGTTATTGGTGGTGGTCAAACTTTAAGAGTATTGGGTAGTGCAAATCAAATAAATGCTGTAGTAAGTGCAACCGATACTTTAACATTATCATTAACAAATAACGTAACAATTAATAATAATTTAACAGCTAACGGTAGTTTACATACATTAGGCACAATAGAAATTAGTGGCAATAATATCCGATCAACAGATTCTACAACAGTTAGAATTAATGACTCTTTAAATATTAATGGTGGAGTTTCAGCAACTTCTGTATCTTCAGCAGGTGCTATTTCAGGAACCACTATCACTGGCACAGGTGCTATTTTAGGAACTACTATTACAGGTTCTTCTACAATACAAGGTACTGATTTAGTTTTAACAGGTTCAGCAGGAATTCAATTTGAAGGTTCCACAGCAGATAATTTTGAAACAACTTTAGTTGTTGTTGATCCAACAGCAGATAGAACAATTACAATACCAAATATCACAGGTACAATTATAACTACTGGTGATACAGGCACAGTTACAAGTACAATGATTGCTGATGCTACGATTGTAAATGGCGATATTGCTGATACAACTATAAGAGCTGCAAAATTAAATTTATCATCAGATACATTAACAGTGGATACTTTAGTTGCTTCAACTATAACAGGAACTTCATCTATTGCTTCTACAGTTACGTTGACTGCTGATAACACAACTAATGCTTCAAATTTTTTAACATTTGCTAGTACCGCAACAGGTAACCAAGCATTAAAAACAGATACAAGTTTAACATACAATCCATCAACAAACGTTCTTTCTACAACAGCTACGCAAGCTCAATATGCCGATTTAGCCGAAATTTATGAAACAGATAAACCTTATGATATTGGTACAGTTGTTATGGTAGGCGGTAATAAAGAAGTTACAGAATGTTTTGTAGGTAATAGAGTAATAGGTGTTATATCCGATAGACCTGCTTTTTTAATGAACTCACAAGGTAAAGGCCAACCAATAGCACTAAAAGGTCGTGTTAAAGTAAAAGTTGTAGGGCCAGTTAAAAAAGGTGATGAATTAGTTGCAGGCAATGGAGGCTTTGCAACAACAATTAGTGTAGAATTTAATAAAGTATTTGCAATAGCGTTAGAAGATAATGAAAACGGCCTTATCGAGGCAATTATACTATAATTCCACTGTAATAAATATTACAGTATGATTAATGCTTTAAATGATGAATTAATATCCTTCACAAGATACGAAAATAATCAAATAATTTATATAGATAAAGAAGGTAAAGACTATAAAGTTAAGAATGAAATAACTTTTAGTAATTGGGTAAAAAATTATAAAAGCATTCCTCATATAAAAGTTGAAGGATTAGAAGATAATAATTATCATTTACAACTATTAAAAGATTATGATTTGAATTTTAAAATGAAAAATGTACATCTATTTTATAATCAGTTAGGCGGATTTTCTTTTCCAGAACACACAGACGATATAAACGTACTTTTGTGTGTTATAAAAGGTAGTAAAAAAGTTTTTATAGAAAATTATCCCATAATAGTAAACGAAGGCCAATCAATATCAATACCCAAAGGTGCAAAACATAAAGTTGAAAGTTTACCTTTCACTTGGGCATTAAGTATAGGATATAATTAATGAATTGGATGTTTTATATAAAGACAACAGAAACTTGTCAATTAAATTGCAAACATTGTTTTACAAGTGGTATTAATGGTGCCAAAATCTATTTTAATCCTACAAAAACGATAGACTTTATAAAAAGATTTAAACAACATTTTAATGACGACAAAGATTCTATACACTTTGAGTTTCACGGTGGTGAACCTTTTTTAGTTCCTGTGTCGCACATGGTTAAAGTATATAACGAATGTAAAGATTTATGGAAAAGAAGTACCTTTGGTATTACATCTAATTTAGTTTTTAAATTAAAAGAAGAACATTATAATTTTATAAAAGGGCCATTAAATAGTCGTATGGGTACAAGTTGGGACCCTAAAATAAGATTTGAAAATGATAAACAATATAATTTATGGGAAAAAAATGTAAAAGATTTATTATCAAAAGGTGTTACAATCAAATTGTTTGTAAGTGTAACAAAAGACACTATTAATATAGAACCTATAAAACTATTAAAGTGGATTAAAGAATTAGGTGTACAGGAAGTATCTTTTGAAAGATTGACAGGTAACGGTAATGCAAAATTACATCCAGAGATATTTCCTGACAATATAGAACAAGATAAGTGGTTTTTAAAAATGCACCATCAATCAAAAGAGAATGATTGTAGAAGCTGGTTTGATAATGATACTTTAGAAATCATATACAGTAAATTTGAAACAGGTTTTTTAAAAGGTGGTACTTTTTGTAGAGATTGTGAACAAAAAATTTTCACACTAAATGCAGACGGTACCATATCAGGATGCCCTAATTCAGCGCCAGAATTTCAATTTGGCCATGTAAATGATGACATAAAAACTGTTATAAATAGTCCCGTTAGAATAGAAAACATCGCTTGTGAACGTGCAAGAAACCCTATTTGTTTTTCTTGTGAAGTTTTTGAGTTTTGTGGAGGTGATTGCCACCAACTTGCTTGGCAAGGAGATATATGTGGTGCACCTAAAAGTTTGATGAAAGAGTTAAAGTTAGGTATAAAATATGACAATATCCGATCCAGTATCTAAACAAGGTATAGTTGATAGATTTGAAGATTTAGTTACAGATGTAGCAAATACAGGTATAGTTTGGGGAACAAACAATAAACCTTTTGCCGAAATGCCAGATGCTAGTTACGCAGGTACAACTGCCGGCGATAATATAAACATTACAGGTACAGATATAACTGGCACACTAATTACAGCCTCAACTATAAAAACTGTTTTAGAAACCGAAGCTGCATTATACACAAATATTCGACAACAAAGAGCAATAAAAAATCTTATAGGTGGAGGAACACTTTTTGACCAAACAGAAGTAGCTCATTTAGATACAGGAGATAGAGCAGCATTAGCAGCAATTACCGCCACGGATATAACATCAGGTTCAATAGTAGATGATACTAAATTAGAAACATATTTTGCAAATATTGCGGCCGCTTATAATACTATTAGAACAACAGTTATAACTGAAACCATTGACGTATGTCATTCAAGTTGCCATAGCTCTTGCCACGGAAGTAGAGGTAGAAGATAATGATTATTGAAACAAAAGCACCTATATCAATTGAAGATTTGAAAAAAAATTTTACAGAAACAGACGTTAAATATTTAATTGATTATTCTATAAGTGATTTAAAAGGCAAAAAATTAATTACGTATTTAAGTAATTTAGACATACCAGCTGATATAAAAAATATTGATTTAGATTTAGTAAAAGATTATTTACATTCAGTATCTCTAGTAAATATATCTTATTTAGAAAATGTTGTGATAGATATTCTTTTTGTTATGAAAAGGTTTGCTAAAAATAAACATTATGATAAATTTATTTCAGAAAATTTCGAAATATTAGAAAAATGGCAAAACAGATTAGAAAGTTTATCTTTATATAATATGTATATGTTAAATTCAGATAATTTTAGAGATTATGCACAATCACATACTAAAGATGACACAAAAGATTTAGAAGGTGTTAATTTTGTAAGTTTATTAAAACATACTAGATTTTTCAATTATTACAAAAAAATAAATAATGATAAATTAAAGTTTTATACTCATTATTTTAATGACTATATGTTTAGAGGAAAAAATATGTTTGAGTATTGGGCAAACGATAAAAATCCATTGTTTCTTTTAACTTGGTCAATCGCAAATAATAGAGGTAAAGAATATATGCAAGCTAGAAAATTAACATTAAAAGGAAATAAAAATTAATGATACATTTATTTGATAAAGTATATTTAAGTTTAGACGATTTTATTCAGACAGATATGGATAGAGTTGTAATAGGTCGTTATGGTGTTATTATGGATGAATATGCAAAAAAAATACAAAAAGGTGTTTTATTAAACCATTATAAAATTTTTCCTGATAATTTTTCTGAAATAATAACGCAGATTAAAAATTATACAGATACATCAAATAAAAAATTTACAGTGTACGCAGATAAAGAAAATTTTAATAAATTTTTAATTAGTTGGTTTAAAACCGTTTTTGTTAATATAAATTTAGATACCTTTAATAAAATTTTACAATTAACAATATTAAAAGAAAGAATTATAAACAATACACAATTAAAGCCTATACATGTTTTAAATATGGAACAGTTATGGGAAGGTTTAGGTAATTTAGATAATTTATTTAATATAATAACAATATCAACTGAACAAAAAAATGTAATAAAAAGTTTAAATTTAAATTTTTCGTATGAATTTTTATTAGCTGATTATTTTAGCGGTTCATCTAACTATTCTAATTTATTAAATAAAACAGTTCACAAATTTTTAAGAAGATGGTTAAAAGAAGCTTTTACTGATAATAGAGAAATGATATTATTAAACTTATTAAATAAAAATTTTCAGACAGCATTAAATTTTACAGAAAACAATTTAGATTTAAATTCTAATAATCCCATTTCAAATGTTTCTTCTTTACAATACTATGCTGATGAAACTATATGGGAACAAAAAGATAATTATGGCACTGGTGTTTACGGTATCTGTAAAATAGAAAATTTATCACAAGAAAAAATAACTGGTTTAAGAAATTTAATAAAGAAAATTTATGCTGATGTAGAGGGAATGGAAATTAATAGAACAATGTTTAGTGCTTTTGACTATTTAGAATTAGCAGCTAAAGATACTATTACTAATGCCGAAATGAATACTGTGCTTGACTTTGTTGTTGCAAATCCCTTTGATACTTGTTTAGTCCCTAAATTTGACTTTCAAAACGTTAATTATGTTCTAATACATCATATCTTTAATCTAAAAAGAACAAACAACACCGAGGCTTTAAGTAAATATCAACTGTTATAGGTTATAATGAGAGAATTTATCATTGAACCTAAAAGAGATCCTGAACAGGAATATACAATACATCTATTTGAGTTTTGTAATTTAAGTTGTTCTTTCTGTTGGCAAAATCACCAAGATAAAATAGGCATAGACACCGTTTTAAATAAATTAGAACCTATTGAAAAATTTATAAGTAGAGAGTTTAAAAATAAAGTTACTTTAAATATAATGGGAGGTGAAGTATTTGCACCAAGCATTTACACAAAAGAATTAAATGAAGCTTATAAACAGTTATCATTAGGCATATCTCAAATAGCAAAAAAGTATAATAAGTTATTTTCATTGAATTGGGTATCTAACTTAGTTACCGATAAAAAAGGTATTGACCAAATAGAAGAATTGTTAAAATACTCTAAAGACAACGATATTCCTGCAAGACTTACAACCTCATATGACCCAAGAGGCCGTTTTAATAAAATACAGTTTGAAATATTTAAAAGTAATGTCGATTATTTTGGAGATAGAGTTACTTGTTTTTCTTGTTTATTAACTAAGCCTAACATAGAACATTATTTAAATAATGGTGATGAATATTTTGATTACCTTTATAAAAAAGGCAAATACATCTATTTTGATTACTATATGCCAGATGAACACGCTAAGTTTAATATGCCAAGTGATGAATTGTTATTAAAGTTTTTTAAACATTGCGTAGATAATTATCCTAATGTGCATCCAGTAAAAGATTGGATTTTTAATAAAAAAAATTATTCTTCTTGTAGAGTAAGTAAATTAGTTTTAGCTGATGGTACTTTATGTATGTGTGGTAATTTAGTGCAAGATAAAAAGTCTTTAAGTATGTACAAATCTCCTATTAAACGTATGGATAATAGTATTATTGAAAACAAATTTTTAGAAAAATATAATTGTGTTTCTTGTGAGTTCTTAGATAGATGTACTTTAGGTTGTTTTATGAACCACGATTACAGATATAGAGAGGAGTTGGATGAGTGTGTCTATAAACTTACGCACAGATATATCGAAGATGTACGACTACAAAGAAACTACATCGCCAGTTAAAATAAATATACCAAACGTTGATATTGTAATGGACACCTTGCCTATAAGTTATCCATATTGTCCTAGAATATGTGATAGACAAGCCCATTTTCTTATTTGGTGGGGAACAAAAGAAACTGATTCTGATATTTACGAAGATACTATGAAAAATAAAAATGAAGAACAATGGGTTACCTGTAAAGAAAATTGGAAATTAGAAAAAGGTATTGTTATGTTACATATTTACGAAAAAGAAATTATAATAGGAGGAGTAAAAACTTCAGGTGTTTTGAGAAAACGACCTAGAACAAGTATTAGAAAACTTATAAGACAAATGTATTCTGATATAATTAAAACTTTTTCTCATTATAAAATTATAATACCTACAGGTTCTTATATGGAACAATTACATTTAGTAATGAATCAAATGAGAATACAAAAAGAACCTTATCATAGAGAGATAATGCAACAATTTGGTTTTAAAAAACAAGATAAATATTACATACGTTATGAAGATACTAAATAAAATACAGTATTGGTCGAATAATCTTAAACTTTTATCCGGTGTTGATAGATTAGAGTATCTTATAGAATTAGGTCGTAAATTAACACCTATAGAAGAAAAATATAAAATAGATAGTTTTAAAATACACGGTTGTGCTAGCAACCTATGGCTAGTGCCACAATTTGAAAAAAAAACACTCATTTTTTTAGCCGATGGTGATGCTTTTATAACAAAAGGTACTGCCTATATTGTATTAGATATATTAAGTGGTCAAAGTTATTCTACACTTAAAAAAGTTAAAAGAGAGGACTTTTCTTCTCTAGGCATAGCAGAACTTCTTAGTGTACAAAGACAAAATGGATTAGGATTGTTGATTACAACTATTAAACAATATGCGGAAATAAAATAATTTATGCAAGTTAAATTTATAGATACTATTGAAGTTATTGATAATATTATTGAAGATAAAAATTTAATCAATGACCTGAAAAAAGAAAGTACCATTCCTTCGACCATAAAAGGACAAGATATTTTTAATTTAACAACACCTCAAAAAAAATTTTACGAAATTGCAAGTAAACTAGTTATAAATTACTGCTTTCAAAATAATATTAATTTTGATAATTTGAAGTTGTCAAACTTTCAAAAAGGTAATTTACAAAAATACGATTATTCAAAAGTTTCAAATCATTTATATGAACCACATCACGATATGGTTGAAAGTTCTTTTATAACTGCTATATATTACATAGACAGTGATTATAATGATAAAACTTGGACAGGAGGAGAATTAACAATTTACAAAAATTTAACTTTTGCCGAATACCCAAATAATGCCATAAACATACTTTCTAAACAAAATAGATTTATTATATTTCCAGGTTTTTTAACACATAGAGTAAAACCTTATTTTGGTGAAAAACCTAGAACGTCCATAGTATTAGGATGGGCGGTAAAAGACGCCGAAGAAACATCTCCAATAATTATATGAAAGAAGATAATATAAAAAAGTTAATTGATTTTTCTTTGGAAATAACCAACGGATGCCAGTTTAATTGCACAGGTTGTAGTGTAGATAAATCAGGTAATAACTGGCCTACTAATGATGAGTTTAATAAAATAATGTTTTTAATTGACGATCTTAAAAAAAACGAATTTAGGCCTATGAATTTACAAATAGGACCTACAGATGTGATGACGAGTGCAAATGCTGATAAAGTTTTAACTGACGATAGAATTAAACAAATAGTTAAAAAATTTTTTAAGACGGCAATAAATTGTGCTTTTTTAGATCCTTTTGATGAAAACTATGAAAAGTTTGGTAAAAAACTTAACTGGTTATTAGAAGGTGGTTTTGTTAAATTTATAATACCATTTGAAGCTTATCACATAGACAATAAAGATTATATAAACAGAATTAAAAAACGTATTAAAATAACTTTAGATAATATGCCAAACGTAACACACACTAAAACTTATTTAATAATGAATTATGAGGCTACGTCTATATATGATCGTACACAAAATAAAAATTTAACTGAAGAACTTATATTAAAAACACACGAATCAGATTTATTAAAAGGTTTTGACGTAGGGTTTAATCTAGCACACTCACGTTTAAATCTGCAAAAACCAGAAAATGCAAAAGGATTTTATGATTCCGTAATGAGTCTTAAAAAATATTTTACGAGTGCCAAATTAAAATATGGTAATAAAGTTGATGTATATGATTTAATGCCACACGAAGGAACAGATTGGGACATTTTTTATAAGTCAGGCAAATTATATATGACACCATTTTTTCTTGAAGGTGTGGCTAGCTTTGACGAAGAATTTGAGGTTAAAAAAAATTGGACCTTTGCAGGATTATATGAAACATATTTAGAAGGTTTTTTAAATCAAGTTGATTGGGCTCATAAAAATAAAGATTGTCAAGACTGTCAATTTGTACATATGTGTGCTGAAAGAGGTATACACTCTTTAATGAAAATAATTAAAACAACTAATTGCATAAGTCCTATTAAATCGCTTGAAGATAAAGTAATTTGGAGATAATAATGGATCTTATTATTAAACCCACTGAAGCTTGTAATTTCAAATGTACTTTTTGTTCTAGTACTAAAATCGCTATGCATAAAAGTGATTTATTAAATCACAATTATATTTTTCGTTTTTTAAAAAGATTTCCTCACACAAAAACAATTATAGTTAATGGTGGCGATCCATTAATGGTAGAACCAGATTATTATTGGCAAATTATTGATTGGTTAGATGAACACGATTATGATACATCAATATCACTTACCACCAATCTATGGCCGTTTTATAAAAAACCTAAGAAATGGGCAAGTCTATTTAATAATGATAGAGTAGGAGTTAATACATCTTTTCAATATGGTGGTGGCCGTTTAAAAGGTGATTACTCAGAATTTACAGAAGAAGATTTTTGGAAATGTTCAGATACTATGTTAGAATACTGTGGTTATAGACCTGACTTTATTGCGGTCATTGTTCCTGAAAATGAACATCTAGCATTAAAAAATGTAGAGTTAGCTTATAAAATGTCTGATGGTAAAATACCTTATGGTACAACACACAACTTATTAAAGACAGGTAAAATAGGCGTAGAGTGTAAATTAAACTATGCTATGTCAAGTGGCGCACAAGATAAACCTTATTTGTTAAGTAAGATATATCAAAAGTATGTAGAGATATGGGAACAAAATATGTACCATTGGGAATTTAATACTAAACAAATGATGAAAAGAGTAAGAGGAGAACATACTCTTTGCCCTCAAAATAGAAAGTGTGATGAAGGCATACGTGCATTAAATCCTAGTGGAGATTATTATTCTTGTGGTGCTTTTGGTGACGATAAAGATAAGTCAATCGATTTCGATAGAGAAATGAATGGTGAATTTTTTAAACCATTACAAGCTGATATGAATTTATATAGTATGAAAAGAGCTTGTTTTGAATGTCCTATGTTTAGTATATGTAATGGTTGCAGAAAAACAATTAAAGATTTTAAAAAACATAATGTGGTAGAAGAACATTGTAAAATTATGAAAAGTATTGCACCAAAAGTATTGAGTGCAAATGGTCTAAATAATATTGAGTTAACGCCTTATATTGATGAAAGTGTAAATGTTGGATAATTTTTTAACACGAGGTTATGTTTTAACAAACGATAAAGACGCCTTTGAGTTTATTGATTTGAATGAGATTAAATGGACAGATGATGGTCACGTAGGTTTACAAGTTGTTATTAAAGATGAAACAATACAAAAACAATTATTAGATACACAAAAATATCTAGGCGAAAAATACGTAAAACAAATAGATATTAATTACAAGCTATCAGATAAGATAGACTTGGTAAATGGTATGGATAAGGCCACCTTAGTTTGGCATAATGATTTGATTGAAGGACCTAATATTTGCATACTGGCATATTTTGACACAATGAACAGTGATATAGGTGGTGCTATTTGTTTTAGAGAAACATTAAGTAAGAGAGAATTAGTAGAACATTATCCAAAACAATATGACTTATTAATAATGAACCAAAGTATGAAATTTGAACATATGGTTACATCTTTAAAACTTAAATTACCTAGACGTGTTGCAAGTTTTAATTATTATATAAATGAAAGATTAACAAAGTGAAAGAAGGATTTAATTATTGTTGGCCTACACCTGTTTTTACTGGCATCATATCTGATAAAGTTTTATTAGAAAAAACTTGTAATTACGTATTATCTAATTATGGTGATGAAATTAAAGTAAAATCTAATTTAGTAAATGAAAACATTTTAGAAAATAAAAATCTATTAGAGTTTAAAGATAATGTAATAATACCTGCTTTTGATGAGTTTTACAAGAAAGAATTTGAGTTAAGTTTAAAAGAAAAAAAATATCATTTAAAAGCATGGATTACAGGCAAGGGATTTTCTCATTCTATGCCTTTGCACAATCATTCAGGTTCTTATTTAAGTGCTGTATTTTATTTACTTTGTGAAGAAAACCATAAAGGTGGTGAATTAGTATTACAAGACCCTAGATTTAATGCAAATAGAGGATATAAAGAGGAATATAATAAGTGGTTTAATAATGAAACCATAACACCTAAAACTGGACAATTTATAATTTTTCCTAGTTTCTTATATCATAATGTAAAAACCTTTTACGGTAAAATAAGATTGGCTATGCCAGTAGATTTAATATTATATTAATGATTATAAAATCAAAGAAATTAATAAATGGTGTTTACAGTTTATACTTTAAAAACTATAATTTAGGTGGTTTAAAAAATGTAGATAAGAATATTTTAAAATTTCATTTATTAGAAATTGCGAGTTATCTAAATTTAAAACTGATTGATTTTGATGTTTGGAATGATAACTTACAAAAACAAGATAAAAAAATTATATTTAACTGGCACAACGATATGTCTAACGAAATAGATACATTACTATTGTTATATTTTACAGACAAAACTTTAAATGAAAAAACAGGTGGTCGTATTGGGTTTAAACACAATGGTATAGAAAAAATGTATAACGTAAAATCTCATAGATGTTTTTTAGTTAAACAAGATAAAGATTATTTTCATAAAGTAGAAAATGCAAAAACAAATTTTAAAAATAGAATTTGTGTAAGTGTTAGTTTGTCAGGTTGGAAAGACCTAGAATTAAATGAATAAAATAACTGTTTCTATAAACCCTAGTTACTTTTGTAATTTTAGATGTAACTTCTGTTATCTAACCTCTCAACAATTAGGTGACCAAAAACAAATACCATTAGTTATATTAGATAAAAAATTAGAAGAAATTAGTAAAGTAAGAATTATAGAGTGGGTTGATTTATATGGTGGAGAAATAGGTGCTTTAAAAAAAGATTACTTTTACGGCCTTAAAGATATTATAAGAAAGTATTATAAAGATAAAATAAACATTATAACAAATTATTCTATGTTACATGAAGGATTTTTTAAAGATGATTATTATTTAAGTGTAAGTTATGACTTTGATGCACGAGAAAAATCTGATTTAGTTTATAATAATATGTTTCAAAGTACTGTGCCTATAGCCGTTTTAATATTAGCAAGTGAAAAGGTATTGAGTATGAATGTAGATGAAATGATACATAAGTTAAATCTTTGTTCTAGTATTGAAAGTGTAGAGATAAAACCTTATTCAATAAATCAGGCAAACAGTCAACTAGTAACACATAAAGATTTTGAATTATTTGTACAAAAATGGATTGAAAGTGATGTAAAGAAAAAATTTGATTTTATAAATGAAGGTAAAATAATTAACAGTTTAAAAAAGGAGTATAACGCATTTTCAAATAATCACGTTTATATAACACCTAATGGAAACTTTGGTGTATTAGAGTTTGATAAAAATGATAAAGAATACTTTTTAGAATTAAAATCATTTAAAGATTATTTAAAATGGGCAGATAACGAACCATTAAAAAACATATCTGACATTTGTAAGAGTTGTAAATACTATGGACATTGTTTAACAGAACATTATCGTTATGTAAAAGATTTGAATAACAGTTGTAATGGATATAAAGGACTATTAGATTACTATGATAAAAGAATGGAAAGCCAGGCAAGCGTTATATCATAAATTGAATAACGAACATACTGACGATTTAAATAAGATTAAGGTAGAATTTTCTAAAGACATAATAGAAACAGCTGTAAAATATTTCAACGATAAAGATTTAGGTTTCGTGTATCCTGCAAAAAGTTATGTTGTAGCTATTTGTTATGCATATTGGTTATCTAAAGATTTTAATGAAAATTTTTATGAGTTATTAAATGATAAAGATTTGCTTTTTGGTAACGATCCATATTTTAAAATATATGAAGAAGATACTAAAACTTATGATGAAATATTGAAAAATATTATGCCATTTAATGAAAATAAAGGTATAGTTCCCGACATAAAGAATTACTATATGGCTGAATTTTTTATATAAATACTAATGTAACAATATAAAGGTGAATGATATGACAATTAATATAAACGGTAAAGATTATGACGAAACTAAGTTTGATGAAATATTAAAAAATTACATTATAGCAAGACAAGAAATACAAGGTAATAGAATTAAAATAGTTATGGAACTTGAAAAGATTGACGTTCTTACAAACTACTATAATAGTAAAATTAACGAAGAATTAAAAAAAATTAAATAAATGGCATATATCGCAAATTTATATATTGATGCCGGAGCATCATTTTCAAGTGATGTTACAGTTCAAAATACTGATGGTACAGCTTTTAGTTTAGCTAATCACACGGCTCAAGGAAAAATGTCTAAAGGATATTCTAATAATTATGAAAGAGTATATTTTGATATTACAATTTATGAAGCTGATGGAATTGTAACTATAGAATTAGATCCTGCTACAACAGCTCTATTGGAAGATGGCCGTTGGGTATATGATGTACAAATAACTAATACACTTGATAGTACAGTAACTCGTGTCGTAGAAGGTATTATTACTGTTTATCCTGGTGTAGTTTCTCCTTATACTCCTTAATCAAAAAATTTATTTGTAGGTATTTTTATTTAAATATTGTTTTTTGAAAAATGATAATCACCGTCTGGGCCATTATCACAAAAAGGTCCTGAAATTAATTTAAAACCTAAACCTTCAACATACTTAATTACTTCATCTCTTAGTGGTGCACCTTTGTTATATTCTACTATTTGTAATTCTAATATTAAATCTTTACAATTTTTTAAAGCTTCTTTAGATCCTTTTAGTACATCAAGTTCAGCACCTTGTACATCTATTTTTACTAAATCTGGCATAGGTAGATTTTTTGAATTTATAATACTATCTAAAGTTTTAGTTTTATATAATTTTTTATTACTTTCATTATATAATCTAGTAGACTCAGGATTTATTTGTTCGTTTTCTTTGTAATAACTATTTCCGCCAGGATGGTAATTGTTTTGATAAAAATTAACTTCTCTATCATTTCTATCACTTAACACACCAATATTATATTGCAAATTGTTTTCTTTATATAAAAATTCACATTCAGGCATTGCTTCAAAAACAATATACTCAGAACTTGGCCATATTGTTTTAGCTTCATTTGTCCAATGTAGAACCGAAGCTCCTATATCATAAATTACTTTTGGTGATATACTTAAACTTTTTAAATAATCTACATGTATTGGAGGTAACAATCTTTTATTTGATAAATCTTTTAATCTATCAGGTATACTAATTTCTTTTTTATTTGCAGTTAGTGTGTTAGGTGTACTTTCTATTTTAAAAATTGTATTACCTATATGTTCACAATGTACTGTTGTATCAGCAAATATTTCAAAACCTTTTGTTTTAACTTTTCTACAAAAATCAACATCTTCTGATATTGTATTTCTATGATCTATTGCTGAATGATAAACAAAATGAGGATAAGATATTGATCTAAAAACTTCTCCTTTAATTAATACACAGCCCATACCACAAGCTATTAATTCTACTAATGGAATATTCTTTATTTTTTCAAATGGTATATTTGAACAACCACCTCTCTCATTAGGTTCATAAACTTCTAATATATGTTCGTTTTGTTTTCTTTGTATATAAAGGCCAGATACCATATCTTTATTATGACTTAAAAGTTTTTTAAGAGTATCTGGTGAAAATGAAATATCGCTATCAACAGAAAACAAATAATCATAATGAGTAGCCCAATTTGCTATTAAATTTCTTATTTGATCTATTTGATAACCAAAGAAAAATTGAAGTTCTGTAGTATAGCCATCAGGAATTTCAAGATCATAAATGGCCTTCATTGTTTTTGTTTCAACATATTTGTTTGTTGGTATGGCGATTAATATCTTTTTCATTGTGTTAATATCCTATTTGCGTTTTTAGTTTGTTCTTCTGCGTTTATTTTATAATCATTTAAAGAGTGAGTGTCATTATAGTTATAAACAATATCCTGTACCACTTTAATTTTTTCAGGTTGACATTTTTCTATAAGAGTATAAAAAATAGAACCATCTCCTCCTGCTTTATACCAATTTCCTTTTTCGTCTTTAAACTTATTCTCATTTACATTTTCTAAAAGATAGGCCTTAAATGTTCTTAAATGAGTGTAAGGCATATTCCAATTAAATTTGTATTGTCTATATTTCTTTTCTTTTTTGATTTGTTCAGGATAAGGTTGAGAAACTAAAGGTATCTTATCTACCATAGACCAACAAGAACCGTAAGTAAACTCGGTTGTGCCATCATAAAGATTATTATAAAAATGAAATATTTGGTTATCGTTTACCAAAGAATCATCGCCATCTAAGAACATTATTATATCATCACTTTCACAAAAATTATTTATTGCCTCTATTTGATTTCTAACAGCACCTTTGTTTTCCGTATTTTTAATTACTTTAATCTTATCACTTTCATATTTTTTAGCTAGATCGTAAGTGTTATCTGTAGAACAATCATCAATAACAATCATTAAATAATTATCATAGTCTTGTGTTATAACAGATTCAATACATCTTTGAATATATTTAGAAGCATTAAATGTAGGGCAAATTATAACTAATTTTTGTTGTGCATTTCTTGGTAAATAATTTTCTTCATAATTACTAAATCTTCTACCAAATACTTTTTTAACCCTAGAATTGATATGACTAACTTGTTTGTATTCTTCTTTTGAAAGATATTCTCCTAATTTTTTATAGATATGTTGTTTCCATTGTAACGCAATTGAATCCCAACCCACGATGCCTTTTATAATATTACAATAATACATTTTTTGTTGATGTAAATATCTATTATTATTGGCCTGTAAAACCATATTTACAAATTTATTTTCTTGTTCTTTTTTATCAATAAATCTAAAAAGACTATTTGGTTCTATTGCATAATCTATTAAATAACAGGCCTGTTCAACGGCGGTTTCTTCTAAAGCTCCAAAACGAGTTGTAATTAAAGGAGTGTTGTAAGCTAAAGATTCTAAAGTTGAAATACCAAATGTTTCTGGAAAGGCACCAGGAAATAACATGAAACTGGCCTTTGCCATTAATTCTGCTATTTCAGATTGTTTAATAATTCCTGTAAACTCTATATCTAATTTTTTATATTTCTCATCAACAACTAATTGTCTCCATTTTTTTTCTTGTTCATCAGGAGCAGCATTTTCTCTAAATCTATAATATCCGCCAATTACTTTTAATTTAGCTTGAGGTATTTGTTGTTTAATTCTTTCCCACATATTCTCTACTAAAGGCAACATACCTTTTGTAACAGAAGCATTATAAACATATAGATAAGGATCTTTTTGTTTTATATCTATTTCATTTTTATAAAGCACAATACCATTACGTGTCATAAACATATGAGATTTTAACACTTCAAAATTTCTTCTTTTACCATGATCGCATGTAGTTACATAAGAAGTATGAAAATCTGAAAGAGTAAATATTTCATCTATATCTTTATGTACAATCATATCTTCTAGTAGATGATCGCCTTTAGCAAAAGTATCATGCATCCACATTGCTTTTAATTTAGCATTTTGTTTTATTTTAGAATATCTTTGAGGTTTAAAATTTTCAAATTGATTATATAAGTGGGGTGGTAAAAATGGTATTACTGTTCGAGAAGATATAACTACATCAAAACTAAAATCGTTTTTGTAATCTAATATAGTATGATCTATATATTGTACATTATCAAATGTTCCTTCTTTTGATTCTTTATCTATACAATTATTAAATACTGTTACTTTGAAATTCTTTTTAGCAAGTTCTTTAGCGAGTAAAATAACAGCGGATTCTGAGCCTCCTAAACCTCTTTTGTTTAAGGTATCGCCGTCATAAGTCAATCCAATAATGTCAATAATTGCTATAGAAATCATTTATTATAAAGTTAAAATTATTTATAAATATACTATAACATAATATGATTGTATTGTCAATCTAAAGAATTTAAAAAATAAATGCCAGTAATTAAAAGTTCCTCACAATTAGTAAGAGTTACATTACCATCTAAAGGTGGGCCAGGATTTACAGGTTCACAAGGACCTATAGGTTTTACAGGTTCGGCAGGTGGTGGTGGAGGTTATACTGGTTCACAAGGTTATACTGGTTCACAAGGTTATACAGGCAGTCTAGGTTACACAGGATCGGCAGGAGCTGGTTATACAGGTTCAGCAGGTTCAACAGGATTTACTGGATCATCAGGTAGTTTAGGTTACACAGGATCAGCAGGCGTTGGTTTTACAGGATCAGCCGGTATTGATGGTTATACAGGTTCAGCAGGTTCAACAGGATTTACTGGTTCAGCAGGCGTTGGTTTTACAGGATCAGCAGGCGTTGGTTTTACAGGATCATCAGGTGTTGGTTTTACAGGATCATCAGGTGTTGGTTTTACAGGATCAGCCGGTATTGATGGTTACACAGGATCAGCCGGTTCAACAGGATTTACCGGTTCAACAGGTTCAACAGGATTTACCGGTTCAGCAGGAGTTGGTTATACAGGTTCGACAGGATTTACCGGTTCATCAGGAGTTGGTTATGTAGGATCAAAAGGCGATCAAGGTTCACAAGGTTACACAGGATCGGCTGGCGCTGGTGCTACAAACATTACTGTATCAGACTTTGCTGCAGGAGTTGTTGATATAGATTTAACAAGTGTATCTGCTTCAGATGATACTTTAGCAACAGCAAAAGCAATTAAAAGTTATGTTGATAGTCAAGTATCAAACGTTGGTGATGGATATACAGGATCAGCAGGCGCTACAGGATATACAGGCTCTAAAGGCGATCAAGGAAATATTGGGTACACAGGATCGAAAGGAGATTTAGGATTTACAGGTAGTTTAGGATTTACAGGATCGGCCGGAGTTGGTTACACAGGTTCAGCAGGTGCTGGTTATACAGGTTCACAAGGAGATTTAGGATTTACAGGATCGGCCGGAGTTGGTTACACAGGATCAGCAGGTGTTGGTTTCACAGGTTCAAAAGGAGATTTAGGATTTACAGGATCGGCCGGAGTTGGTTACACAGGATCAGCAGGTGTTGGTTTCACAGGTTCAAAAGGAGATTTAGGATTTACAGGTAGTTTAGGATTTACTGGATCAGCCGGTGTTGATGGTTATACAGGCTCAAAAGGAGATTTAGGATTTACAGGATCATCAGGTGCTGGTTATGCAGGTTCACAAGGTTACACGGGCTCTGAAGGAAATTTAGATGTTACAACTTCTGCTACACCTCCTGGAGGATCTCAACTTGGAGATGTTTGGTTAGATGAAGCAACAGGTATTCAATATTTTTATTACAATGATGGAAACTCCGATCAGTGGGTAGAATTTTCAAATGTAGGATCACCAGGTTATGTAGGATCGCAAGGTAATATTGGTTACATTGGTTCAAAAGGTGATATCGGATATACAGGTTCTTTAGGGTACACAGGCTCATTAGGAAATATTGGATATACAGGATCTTCAGGAGTTGGTTACACAGGATCACAAGGTGATATTGGTTATACAGGCTCATTAGGAAATATTGGTTATATTGGTTCACAAGGTCCTATAGGTTATACAGGTTCAGTAGGTTATACAGGCTCAGTGGGTAGTTCAACATTATCAGGATTAACAGATATTAATTCGGCCAGTTTAACAGTAGATAAAATTTATTTACCGGCTATAACTAGATTAAATGTCACTGCTAATGGTTCATCTGCTTATAGATTTGACCAATATGGAGTTACAGACAATCCTACTTTATATGCTATTAGTGGTACAACTATAGCTTTTAATTTACAACAAGGTGGTAGTCATCCTTTTTTAATAAGATATTCAGGTGCAAATTATAATACAGGTCTTGTACATGTATCTACAACCGGTACCGTCACAACAGAATCTAGTGCTCAAGGAAAATCAAGTGGTACGTTATATTGGAAAATACCTTATAATATTAGTGGAAACTATGGATATTTGTGTTCAAATCATGGAGGTATGATAGGCACTATAACAATTAAAGATATATCAACAATATAATTTTTATAATAATTAAAATGTATATTAAAGAATAAAAT
>Ga0209550_10002176_pt1 | contig 18886 bp, 19 predicted proteins | sample LauGreSuBDMM15SN_2_FD_187567 | JGI IMG/M metagenome (GOLD analysis project Ga0209550, IMG submission 187567) | Freshwater lake microbial communities from Lake Michigan, USA - Su13.BD.MM15.SN (SPAdes) (version 5) | ecosystem: Environmental > Aquatic > Freshwater > Lake | place: Lake Michigan...
GGTTGGCCCGTATGGGTCGATCGGCTTCTGGATTGCCGCAGCCACCAACACGCCCATCGAAAGAGTTGGCGCCTGGAACCGGAAACGGCGACCCCGCATCAATGTTCAATGCCATGATTGCTCCATTTGCTGGAGTCGAAATCAAGGGGGCGATCTGGTATCAGGGTGAGTCGAATGCTGGATCAGTCGCTGATGCTGAGGCATACCGATCCTTGTTGCCGCTCACCATTCGAAGTTGGCGTGCGGCGTTTCAACAGCCAGATATGCCGTTTGGAATTGTTAGTTTGGCATCGCACCATGCCCACCATGAAAATGATGCGATTGCAGGCGTATGGCCCCTACTGCGTGATGCACAACTTGCCACCGAACGTTCATCTCCCAATGCGGGCGTGATCACCACCATTGATGTCGGTGACGCCGACGACATACACCCACGAGACAAGCGCACAGTGGGTGAGCGACTTGCACGATGGGCCATGGCTACTTCGTACGGCCAGCCTGATACTGCTTGGCGTGGGCCGCGAACAAAGAGTGTTCGTCGCGACACCGATGGAATCATTATTGACTTTGATGTGGAGCGTGGACGCTTGACGACACGTGATGGCAAGGCGCCGGCGAGCTTTGCAATTGCTGGCGCCGACGGTAAGTTTGTGAAGGCGGATGCCGAATTGCGACCACCGAACACCATCAAGATTCGGAGTTCGGATGTGCCGCTGCCGGTCGAGGTTCGCTACGCGTGGCAAGACAATCCGGCTGATGCCAACGTGGTGGACGAAATGTCCAAGTTGCCAGCGCACCCATTCCGTGTTCGTGTTGAAGCGGATCCAATACAGACGCAACCTGCAAATACCCCATGAATACCCAGCCAATTCCGCTTGGCCGTTCCATTCTTGGAATGTTTGCTGGTTATGTCTTGTCAGTCGTATTGCTCATGTTGTTGGTTGGCCTGTGCTACATCGAACTTGGGTCTGAAGGCGTCTTTGTAGCAAACTCGTACCGCGACACTTCGCTTTTTGAAATTCTTAAGTTGGCATGTGGGTGTGTTGCCGCCATAGCGGCAGGGTGGCTCGCGGTACGAATCGGTGGGATGCGCGCCGCAGTGATGCTGGCGGTGCTCATGGCGGTCACGGGCCTTGTGAATGGCTCGATCTCATGGAGCAAGCAGGAGTCGCGCAAAGAGCCTTGGCTTGAACGAGCGCCTGGCCCGGTCAACTTCACGCTGGCCAGTCAGAACACGCAAAACAGCGCGCTATATATATTTTCGTTGCCCTTTGTTGGACTGGCTGGATCACTCGCTGGCGGGGCGGTGTGTGTCGCTATCAAGCGCCGGCGTTAAGCGTTGCTCGGCCGTACCTGGATCACTGGGGTCCACTTTCCCGGCTTCATCCAGCCACGCGCGGCAATGAATGCCGCCAGTGTTCCGAGTGATGCCACTGCATACCCAACCGCGTACGAGTGAGCCACTGTGTTGTGCATGGACTCAAGATGTGGGCTCGCTGCTGCATCAATCTGGGCGTTTGCATCGCCAGAGCGCATCATCATTCGTAGTTCAGCAACCTGCTCACGCGGGGCAGCACCGTCAGCAGCGCCGAACCATCCAATTGCAATTGAAACCGTTGCTGCCACCACCGCCACGCCGACACTTCCACCAATCTGTCGAAATGTCTGCACCAGCCCAGACACCTGGCCACGTTCTGAGTGCGGCACGCGACCAAGCGCATCAGTATTGGTTGGACTCATAGTGAACGCAATGCCAATTCCAAGTACGAACATGCCAACCGCCATCACTGGGTAGCTCTGATTCCAAGCGCCCACTGCTTGTATCACCATGCCGACTGTTGCTGCCGCAGTCCCCCACGAAGCTGGAGCCCGAACACCAGATCGGTCGTACCAACGTCCCGCCACATGCACAATGAGAATGACTGGCGCCAATAATGGAAGCAGGGATAAGCCTGCTTGAAACGGGGTAAATCCAAGGACTTCTTGCGCATAGACCGAACCAGCAATTACGAGCCCGGTCATAGCAAACTGCATGCTGGCAATCACCAGCGCGTCAGCAAGCAGTGCTCGGTCTGCAAATAAACGCAGACGCAACAAGGGGTGTGGGTGCCGAAGTTGCCGCAGCACAAACGCCACCAATACCACTGCGCCACCACCGAGCAAACTCAATGTCAATGGGTCCGTCCAAGCCATCATCCCGTTGGTCCCAACGGTGCCAATTTGTTGCAGGCCGTACACGAATGATGGAAGGCCAACGATCAACAGCCCGCCACCAATCCAATCGATGGTCCGATCCACGCTTCGAGCATCGCGCGGGCGGGCAACTGCCGTCAGTACCACAGCAGCCACTGCGACGGGAACATTCAGCCAGAACACCCATGGCCATCCCATGTTTTCAACAATGAATCCACCAAGCGCTGGTCCAATCGCCATGAATACCAGCGGAATTCCGACATAGACCGCCATCGCTTTACCACGTTCACCTGGTGCAAATGCGCCAATGACAAGTGCCCCCGATGCTGGCTGCATCAAGCACGCTGCAACTCCTTGCAGTATTCGCCCAACAATCAGTTGTGTTCCGTCGTGTGCGGAAGCACAAACGATGCTTGCAAGGGCAAATCCAATGACTCCGGCTATAAACGCGGGAACCTTGCCAACCAGATCACCGATGCGGCCACCAAGCGCCATCAGTGAAGCCAAGGTGATCAAGTAACTGGTAATGATCCATGCCTGATCAACATCACTCATTGAAAGCGCTGAACCCATGCGTGGTAGCGCCACACCAACCACAGTCATGTCCACAAAGATCATCGCAAGACTGCCGGTCATTGCCAACAGCACCAACCACCTTCGTTGTTGTACGCCGTCGGCTACTAGGTGCCCGTGGTGTCCGTGAGGCAACTGTGGCGTGTGGCGAGGTGGTGTATTGCTGCGGTCCATCGCGTTGGTGCCCCTGGGGTCATTCGGTTCTGAAGAAACTTACGGGCATAGTCAGCGTGTGATGTCTGGTGCGGTGGGTCGAAGTGGTTCGGCACTGAATCGTCCGGATTGTGACAGGAATCGTTGTGGATTTCCAAACGTCACTTGCCGGACCAGGCTTTCCAAGTGGCCACGACGGCGCATTTCCATCTGTGCCTTGGGAACCGCAATTGGATCGCTATGACCCCAATCGCCAGCAGAATTCATCCAAATGCGCTCACTTCCATACGTTTCAATGATGTCAACCGCGCGTTGTGGCGTGCACTTGGTGTCTGGATAGAGCGTCATGCCACACCAGAAGCCTCTATCAAGCACGTGCTTTGCTGTGTGCTCTTCAACGTGGTCAATCAGCACCCGTCCGGGATCAAGTTTGGGAAAGCGACGAATTGCATCCAAAATCAGCAACGTGCCTTTCAGTTTGTCCTCCAGATGCGGTGTGTGCACCAGCACCAAGAGATTGTGGTCACTGGCAAGCTGCAAGTGTGCTTCCAATATCTCCATTTCATTACGGCTGTTCTTGTTGAGCCCAATCTCGCCAATCCCAAGAACATTTTCCTTCTTCAAGAAATCCGGTATGAGCGCTATGACCTCTCGGGCGAACACTGGGTCTTCAGCCTCCTTGGGATTAATGCAAAGCCAAGTGTGATGGCGAATGCCATACTGCGCTGCCCGCCGTGGTTCTGACTCCGTGAGTTGACGGAAATAGTCAAAGAAGCCCTGTGGACTTGAGCGGTCATATCCCGCCCAAAATGCCGGTTCAGTGATCGCAACACAACCAGCTCGTGCCATGTGCACGTAGTCGTCGGTGCTTCGACTCACCATGTGAACGTGTGGATCGATGTACATGGTCAGTGCGCCTTTCCGATTGGATCATGAGCGCCTGTTGCACCTTTGACGTGAGCGGCAGCAATAGGTGTAGTGCTTGGGTCGCTCAAGAGTTCCAACATGCGACGGGTGCGTTGTGGCTGGCCATCAAGCAACAGTGCGATCGCGCCGCGGTAGGCAGTCATCCGAAAGTCATCCGTCCCTGGTCCAGCACGATCAATGCGGTCAAGAAACGCTGCCACATCAAGAAGACGGGCGCGATGCTCCATGAAATAGGCGTCGACCACTTGTGCGCGCGTCATGGGACTATGGTTCAGATTGGGCGGTACTTCGCTCATGCCTGAAGTCTAGGGGTACGGTGGCAGATCCATCGACCACCGATCAGGCGGCTTCAAGCATCCCGCGAAGTGAGTGAAATGGCCGCAGCAAGGGTGGATGGATCGATCGTGTGAACATCCACCGGATCGGCAATACCCCGTAGCAAAGTGATGGTGAGCCGCCCACCAAGGTGCTCACGAAACTCAGCGAGACCTGCAACGATTCCATCAAGATCAGCCAGAAGCGGGTGAGTCACTGGTAGGTCAAGCGCGCGCAGAACAGCAAGCACCCGACGAGCTTCCTGGCTTGGCATCAGTCCAGCACACTCAGAATAGAGCGTGTCAATGGCAACACCGATTGCGACCGCCTGACCATGTGGCAACGCGCCGTTGGTCATCCCCTCCAGCCGGTGTGCCAACCAATGGCCAAAGTCCAATGGCCTGGCACTGTGTGTTTCAAACGGATCACCACCCGACATGATGTGCCGGTAGTGGAGTTCCGCGCTCCGAAGAATCACCGGTATGGCGACGTCCATGGATCGCAAGGTAATCGCCGCTGCATCTCGTTCAATGCGGTCGAACAATTCACGATCGCGCAACAGGGCAATCTTGACCGCCTCGCTAAACCCACCACACCACGACCACTTGGGTGTTGACTCCAGCAACGCTGTGTCGCACACCACTGCATGGGGCACCGCGAAATTTCCAATGAAATTCTTTTTGGTACCAAGATTAATACCGTTCTTTACAGCCATTCCCGCATCATCTTGCCCAAGAGTGGTAGTTGGTAGGCGCACTAGGCGTACGCCACGGTGAGCGATTGATGCACCAAACCCAACCGCATCAAGCACCGCGCCACCACCAATCGCCATCACGTAGCTCTGCCGATCAATACGGTGCTCATCAACCACTCGCACCACACGATCAACAACACTCATTGACTGCTTGGCTAGTTCGCCGCCTGGTACTGCTTCGACCAGTGTGAGTTCAGGAAACGAATGTTGGCGCGCTGTGGCTGCTTGGGAAATACCTGCCGCGTATGTCATGTACGCGCGAATATCGTCAGGCATTGATGGGTGTGCTGCCAGGACGTTGCTGTCAATGAATGCCACAACCCGCCGAGTTGCGGTGTCTGTGGTGGTGCCCTGTGTTGCCGAATCAAACACAGAGCGCAGCGTTGGGTTTGTCACCGAGAAGATGCCGCGCGTGAATGTCACTCGGTGCCGAAACGGCACAGAAAGTGGTGTATCAAGCGTGATGGTGCGGGTGCTCTCTGGCATGGTGGTCGAGGATGGTAGGCAAAGACACCAATGAACCGCATGGAGGAATTTGTTGCGTTGTGGTGTGGTTCATGTCGATTCGTGATGGTTCATGGCGCAGCGCGAACCACATGCTTTGACGCATCGCCAAGTGTCGCCATGAGCGACACCACTGCGCCACCACGAATAACCTCGATTGGCACTGCAACACCTGGCGCGCACAAGCGCACAGCCCGCATCACGCGCTGGGGATTGGCGGTCTCTTCGCCGTTCACTTTGACAACAATGTCGCCCACTTGCATACCTGCGTTTGCGGCTGCGCCACCGGGCACTACTTGGTTGACAAGTACTCCTTGACCATTGAACCCAACCTGTGCTGCGGTGCGGGCATCGAGTGGTTGCATTTGGATTCCCAAGAATCCGCGTGATGGCGCGCTTCCGGCAATGATCGACTCCACCACACTTTTCGCCATGTTGGAGGGGATCGCAAAGCTGATGCCATCAGAACCACCGCTTCGACTTTCAATGGCGGTATTGATACCGACCACGCGGCCATCCATATCAACAAGTGGTCCGCCCGAGTTTCCAGGGTTGATGGTGGCGTCTGTCTGCAGGTAACTCTCCAGCGGGCTTAAGCCAACCTCGCGACCACGAGCGCTGATGATGCCGGCGGTGACGCTGTCTTTCAATCCAAATGGCGATCCAAGCGCAATGACCCAATCACCAACCTCGGCTGCGTCGCTATCGCCAAACTCAATAGCCATCAGGCCGTCAACATCAATCTTCAGCACTGCAATGTCAGTTTCTTGATCAGAACCAACCAACACTGCGTTGGCTACGCGACCATCATTCAGCCGTACTTTGAACGCGCCACCGGCGCGAATGACATGATTGTTGGTGACCACGTACCCCTCTTCGGCCACAATGAAACCGGTGCCAACACCCATCGGGGCGCCGTGTGGAACCATTCCGTGTGGAACCATTCCCTGTGGAACCATCCCTTGTAGGCCCATCCGGCCGCCTTGGCGGCGCACGACGGGTTGTTCAGGGGTGACCTCAATCGATACCACCGAAGGTCCAGCGAGCTTGGATATCGCCCGAAACGCGCGGGAAATGCTCTTGGCATGCCCGATCGCTGCTTGATCCTCAGATGACAACTTTGCCAAAGGGCTCTGCTGCTCGCCCCCTCCAGCTTTGCTGGGGGACTCCGCCGCCACCGTCATGGCGGGAATCATTGCGAGCGCGCCCAATACGACCGCTGACGAAATGATGTTTCGCATGGACTCGTTACGCCCCTCCAGCCGCACTGTTCACGCAATCGGTGGGTTTGTAGGTGAAATTTGGATTATCACACACTAGTGGGGTGGGACACAGCGAACCATGACAGACCCAACAGACCAAGAAACATCTGCTCGGTGTGCCTCACTGTTCAGTGAGGCGTGAAAGAAATACGCCCGCCGCTACGCCGACGTTCAGTGAATCAACACCAATAGCCATGGGAATTTTCACCCGCGCTGTACAAGTTGCAAGGGTGTCAACACACAGCCCAGTGAATTCTGCGCCCATGATGACCGCAATCCTGCGGGGTTGCGCCTGTGGGCGCGCAAGTTGCTCAGCCACCTCACGGAGTGTGTGTTCACCGCCGCCGGTAGCGCCTAGCAGCGCGAATCCCTCATCATCACGTAGGTACTGAAGATCCGCGTTCCACGCATCGCTGCGCGCGTAGGGCACCTGCAACACACACCCACAACTCACCCGAAGGCTCTTTCGATACAGCGGATCATGGCAGCCTGGTGAAAGGATCACAGCGCTACAGCCAAACGCCGCTGCGTTTCGAAACAACTGACCGATGTTGTCGATGTTGTTGATCTCTTCCACCACCAGAAGTAGCGCGTCTTGCCCATGAGCAGGAACAACCTCACGAACGGTGCGTTGAGCTGGTCGCCGCCCGACCGCCAAAAATCCGCGGTGAATGTTGAACCCAACAGTGGCGTCAAGGATGTCATCTGCAACAAGTAGAACCTCGGGGTCGGGCATGTGGCGCCGAAACCCGCGTGCCTCATCAACGATGGCCACTACACGTTCTGCGTGCCGATCACTGGTCAAAATGCTCAACACGTCCACACCAGCGCGCAGCATCGCTCCGATGACTACCGCGCTCTCACCAATGAACAAACCTGGCCTGCCATCAGGTCCAAGAGCATCGCGATCGCGTACTTGCTGATACGGGGCAAGGTGCGGATTATTGATGTCAGAGATGTGATGTACAGCCATGGTGATTTCTTAAACTACGCCAACTGATGGTGAGTGGTGGTTGTACTCAACCTGGGCAATGACGAGGGGCCAACGGGTGCAGGACCCCAAACCACGAGCAACCTTGGTTTGTGGGTGTTTGTTGCTCATTTACCAAGAAATAAGCCTAAATGGACAGCAAATCCCATGTTGTACGCCAACTTGGTTTGCACTCCATTGCTGTGGAGGATTTGGCGTGGACCAAAAAGCACCCAGAGCGGTACCTTGCCATGATGATTGGCTTCATACTTATTGGTGCTATTGCAACAGTGTTGGCCGGAAATCCACCAGCACGCCTGGTTCCACCGGCGCCACCTGAAGATATTACGACCGTGCTCGCCGCTGATCCAACAAAGGATGCGGTGATGGCGAAGCGGATGCTTACAGAGAATGGGGTGCCAGCAGAACTCCGAATGCGCGCTGTGAAGTCGCTTGAGAGATCAGCAGTTATGGTAGTTCTTGACGCGATCGCACAGTGTGGCGGTACCTGTGGTGCCACCCGAGATCTTGCTGATGTGTTGGTATCACTCGCTGCGGAGGCCTCTAAAGATCCCGCTGTACTTGAACGTCTCACAAAGTGCGCACAGACTCCAGGGGACCCCGCCTACACAGCCGCGCTTCGCACAATCGCCGCGATGCCTACTGAGCAACGTCCAGAGGTGCTTAAGGCCGTCACTGTTCGGCAAGTTGCCATTCAAACCATCCCTGGTGCGATGCAATACGACATCAAGGAAATCAAGGCAAAGCCAGGTGAGATCCTGGAAATCACCCTTAAAAACACGGACACCATGCAGCACAATCTGCTGATCACGATGCCTGGGAAAATGAGCGAAGTTGGTGTCGCTGCAGACAAGATGGGCGACACACCTGAAGGAAAGGCGTGTCAGTTTGTACCTGACATGCCATCGATACTGGCTGTCATGGGTTTGATTGATCCAGGTAAGTCTGGATCATTCTTCTATGTAGTTCCACAGAAGCCTAGTACCTACCAATATGTCTGCACGGTTCCTGGACACTGGCGCATGATGAATGGCAAACTAAAGGTCGCGCCGTGAGTGATGAGGGCGCGCAATCACACCATGCGCAGGTGCCAGAACCAACCCTGGCAATCTCTGTAGTTACGCCAATGCACAATGAAGAGTCGTGTGTTGCTGAGTTTGTGCGCCGAACCAATGCCGCCTTATTGACGATCGGTCGCACGTATGAAATCATCATCGTCAGTGATGGTTCCACCGACCGTACCGAAGCTTTGATTGGTGACTTGTGCTTGGAATTTCCAGCACTCCGTGGTGTATTTCTCGCACGTAACGGTGGCCAATGCACTGCGATGTATGCGGGAATTCAAGCAAGCAGTGGTGATGTGGTGGTAGTGATGGATGGCGACCTACAACACGCCCCAGAAGAAATCCACCGCTTGGTTGAGGCTATGGATCGTGGCAACGCGCTGGTGTCTGGAAGTCGCCAAGGGCGTACCGAGAGTTTGGTGCTCCGCCGCGCGCCAAGCAGACTGGCAAATTGGATGCTGCGCCGTGTCTCTGGGTGCAACGTACGTGACATGGGTGGTTTCAAAGCCATCCAAGGTGATCTGGCGCGGAGTCTGCGTCTGCGTCCTGGGCATCACCGCCTACTTCCCGCAATCGTTTGGATGCGGGGTGGCGCTGTTGAAGAAGTATTTGTCAGTGCACCGGCACGGTTTGCTGGCCAGAGCCATTACGGAATTGGGCGTTCGCTCGATGTCTTGTTTGATGTGTTGATGCTGTGGTTCCAAGGCGCAACACACAGCCGCCCGATGTACCTCTTTGGACGCATTGGATTGGTGGTCTTGGTTGTTGATGTTGCGGCCGGCTCTTGGCTTCTATGGCAACGAGTGTTTCAAGCAGAACCACTCACTGAACGACCGATGTTCTTTGTGGTGGTGATGTTGTTCTTCGCGGCATTATTCATGCTGGCGATGGGATTTGTCCTTGAGTTACTCAGCGACGCCGTCAGTGGTATTGGTGGGGTGCGCCCTTATGTAATTCGAAAGTGCGTTGCTGGAAAGCCGCCCGTTGTCTGACTAATCGCCAGTTGCAAGGGTTTCATCACTGTTTCCCAGCCTCCTACACTGTGTTGCTCTCATGAACGCCAACGATCATCCTGATTCACAGGGTCACCCTGTAGCGGGCGCTTCGCCAGAGGCGGTTGCCCGAACCCTCGCGCGGCACCCGCGCCCGCTTGGTGGCGATACTGCGCGCAATGTGGGTCCAGCACTGGTGAGCTTGACAGGCATGGTGCTGAACAACAACAGCGCACCACAACAAAGCATCATTGGTCGTAAACCAGATTGGTTGCGCGCCCGTGTTCCTGGTGGCGCTGGTTACGAGCGGCTCAAGGGAATCATTAGTGAGCACCGACTGCACACTGTTTGCCAAGAGGCAAGTTGCCCAAACATGGGTGAATGTTGGAGCCGTGGCACTGCCACGATCATGATCTTGGGTGATACTTGCACGCGCTCGTGTGGCTTCTGTAATGTGAAGACCGGACGCCCAGAGGCTGTTGATAGTGACGAGCCGCGGCGGGTTGCCGAGAGTTTGGCTCTCATGAAACTCAAACATGTGGTGATCACCAGTGTAAATCGTGATGAGTTACCTGATGGTGGCGCTGAAATTTGGGCGGAAACAATTCGTGCTGTGCATCGCGCTTGCCCAGGCATGAGTGTTGAGTGTTTGGTTGGTGACTTTCTAGGAGATGAGCGCGCCATTCAGGTGGTGTGTGATGCTCGTCCAGAAATTCTTTCGCACAACATGGAGACCGTGTATCGCATGCACCCCGCGGTACGGCCACAGGCGAAATATCAACGAAGCCTTGCAGTTTTGGCGCAGTTTAAGGCGAGTGGCTTGGTAACCAAGACCGGGGTGATGGTTGGTATTGGTGAGCGTGATGAAGAAGTATTGACTCTCATGGACGACATCCGCGCCGCGAGCAAGGCAGACATCCTGACCATTGGTCAATACCTACAACCAACGCGTAATCATTTGCCAATCGACCGCTGGGTTCACCCCGACCAGTTCGCGATGTTCAAACGCGAAGCCTTGGTGCGTGGCTTCTCTGTATGTGAGAGCGGGCCACTCGTTCGCTCGAGTTACCACGCTGAAGAGCAAGCTGACCAACTTAGTCGCGTGGTGTGATTGAGATTTAGATGAATCGAAGACCAGCTTCGTGGTGAATTGTGTTGCCACTGGCGTCGCGAATACTTCGTGACCACACCACCATCACTGTGCGCTCTATCTGTTCGTCACACGACTTGGCCGTCAAGGCAACACCAGTCATTCCCTCGGGGAGTGGTGCATTGGTGCGTAGTCGTGCCCCCGTGTTACTGAGATCCAGTGTCACGTAACGGCACATGTCAGCTGGATCGTGATGCCAGAACATCACAAACTCGCTCAAATTGTTGCGTCGATCCATATCTCGACGGTCAATTGATTCCAAGAAAGCGCTGTCGTGGCGGACATGTGGGCGATGGCGTGGATTGTCCATGTGGAGAGTCTCCTTTTGAAATCGCATTTGTTCAAAGGTCCAACCCGACAAACTGACGAATTGTTCGGTCTGTGCTGCCTGGAATGTCTCAAAACCACCCGTGTCGCGATGGTTCAGGGTGCTAAATGTGCCGATGGGGGGTAGAGACCGGCAAAGAAGCCCTAGACTGCCACCTTATGGCTTTTGAATTTCGGCACACAGTCCTCGAAAATGGTTTGACGGTCATTGCCGAAACCAGCCCCGAGTCGCACACCGCGGCGGTGGGTTTCTTTGTGAAAACTGGCGCTCGCGATGAGCCACGGGAGCTGATGGGTGTCAGTCACTTTCTTGAGCACATGGTGTTTAAGGGGACCGAACGCCGGACTGCGGATGACGTCAATCGTGATTTCGACCGTATCGGTTCGAGCCACAATGCCTTCACCACTGGAGAACTCACGGCGTTTCACGCCCATGTCCTTCCTGAGAAATTGATGGAGGCCACCGCCATCATTGCGGACATCCTCCGTCCATCATTGCGACAGGCAGACTTTGATGAAGAAAAAGGCGTGATCCTTGAAGAGATCGCAATGTACGACGACAACCCATTTTGGCGACTGTGGGAGCACGCCAATGAGCGGTTCTTTGGTGCGCACCCGCTTGGACATCGTGTGCTGGGAACCCGTGAAACAGTGGCTGCGCTCACTCGTGAGCAAATGCAGTCGTATTTCGATCGTCGCTACTGTGCGTCAAACACCGTGGTGTGTGCCGCCGGTGCCCTTGACTTTGACAAGTTGGTCGAACAGGTGCGCGCTTGTTGTGGATCATGGCAACGCGGCGAGGTTTCCCGCACCCATCCGCCGTTCCAAACCCACGAAGAGCGTGTGATGGTTCCGATGAAACAGGCGAATCGGGCTTATTTGGCTTGGCTTTGCCCAGCGCCTTCAGTGCAAGATCCACGCCGTTACGCCGCGGCCATGTTGGCGCAAATCCTTGGTGATTCTGAGGGTTCGCGTTTGTACTGGGCGTTGGTGGAGACTGGGATTGCCGAAGAGGCACAGGCGCAATTTGATGGCCACGACGGTATTGGTGAATACGTGGTTTATGTGGCCTGTAGCCCCGACAACGTCGCGCGTGTTGATGAGATTGTTCGAACTGAACTTGAGCGGGTTTGCACAGCGATCTCTAAAAAAGAACTAGCTAACGCGCGTGCAAAGATTGCCACTGCCGTAGCGATTGCTGGCGAGCGACCTGATGGTCGCATGCGCCGGTTGGGTTCCGTCTGGCTGTATCGAGGCGCCTACGCATCGCTTGAGGAAGAGTTAGCGCAGATTGAAAGTTTGACGGTTGAAGATCTGCTATCGGTGGCGCGCGACTTCCCACTCCGTCCCACTTTGCGAGCGCAGGTTGTTCCAGAGACGCCTGTTTGTTCAGCTTGATGTGTTGCTGAAGACCGCCCGCATCGTGGCTGGTTCTGTTCCCAAGATATGGCACGTGTAAGCGGCAAGTAATCGGTTAGCGCGATCAACAGTCACCGATGGGGTGTTGTGTCCGGGCCATGCGCCGATAGTGGCTAAACACTCAAGTGTGGTCCGGCGCACTTTCCACCGCGGTCCATCTGTGACTTCCCCAGGTTGAAGAACGCCACCTGAAGCCGGTGCAAACTCAAACACATCACCTGGTGCGCTGCTGGTGAGTGTTGGTTTGTAGCCAGTTTCGCTCAATAGTGTCCATTGAAATGCCAACAACGAGCCCGCGCCGTCTGGTGGTGGTTCTTCGGGTGATCGGGCGGCACCAATAGTCCGAAGAGACTCAATAAAACAGTCAAACAACAATGGGTGTGGGTCTTCTGGTTGCAGCATTCTGCCCACAAGATCCGCCATGTAGAACGCTGCTTGATTAGCGATGAGATCAGTACGCAAGCGCGGGAACACCTCCAAGAGGTCCCACTCGGTCAGTGTTGCTAAATCTCGATTTGGTTTAATGATGGCACCAAATTCACCCCGCGACAACAAGTCGATTCCGCCGTCAAATGCACCGCGTTCCCGGCGCGCTCCTTTTGCAAGGCCCCGGACAACACCGAGTGATCGCCCAAATAGGCTGACTGTTTGACTTGTTTCGCTGAAATCCCATTGGCGAATACACACACCTTGATCGTGCGTAGTACCCATTGTGTTAACCAGGAGGGTGCTTTGGCACTGCGACTTCTACTCGATTGCGCCCGTTGAACTTTGCTCGATACAGCGCTGCGTCTGCGGCGGAAATGAAGTCTTCTATGGTGGGGGTGCCGGGAAGTATAAATACGTCCGCAACACCAAAACTGGCGGTAATCACCATTCCTGGCACGCTTGGCCAAACCTCTTGTTCGATCGCTCGGCGGTATCGATCCGCTACCTCAATAGCCTCTGATCCGACGGTGTTTGGGAGAATGATGCCGAACTCTTCGCCACCATAACGGCAGGCAATATCACTGCCGCGCCCGGTTTGGAGAATGCGAGCAAGTCGCTCCAGCACCTTGTCACCAAACGGGTGACCGTGCTCATCATTGAGTTTCTTAAATCCATCCACGTCACACATCACCAAGGATAAAGAGCGATTGTGGCGAATAGCCTCACCCAACTCTTGTGTGAGGCGTCGATCAAAGTATGTTCGGTTCCAAAGCGCTGTGCCTCCATCGACTTGCGCCTTCTGTGCCAGCATCCTTACGAGATGTTGCACGCGTAGTGCGCTACGAACACGCGCCTTCAGCTCAACAATTTCAAATGGTTTATTAACAAAGTCACTGGCGCCCATATCAAGTGCGCGTACACGATCTTCCACTGTTGCGAAGGCGGCAATGACGATCACCGACACGTCTTGGAGGTCTGGATCTCCTTTAATAACCTGTAGCACATCAAATCCATCCATGCCTTGATCATTAGCGTCAAGTACTAAGTCAAGGAGTACGACATCGGGGCGCAATTTACGCACCATCTTGATGCCCATATCAGCGCTCGTGGCACCAAACAATTGAATCTCTTCGTGTTGTAGTCGGACCGCAAGAAGCCGATGAATCAATTCCGAGTCGTCAATCGCAAGAACTTTTGGAAAGGTTGAGGACGGCTCAGTCATAGGGGGATCATCACCATCGTAGTTACTCGACACCTGTCGAATTGGCCCGTATGACGTGTGTTGTTCATCAAGGTCGAATCCGAGCTGCTATCGCCGCCAGCATCCCCACGCGGCTACGGATGACATTGTCGTCATTGCCAGCCCTTACGGCTTGATCGATAAGGGCCGCGGCCTCGCCTAATTTAGGGAACCCATAACCCCCAGCGGCCCCCTTGAGTTGGTGCGCCAACATGCGAAGTTGCTCACGATCTGCCGCAGCAATCGCCACGTGCATGGCTGCTAAGCGCTGTGGTAGCTCATGAATGAACAATGCAACAATCCCGACCATATCAGGATCGTCAGCAAACTCACTTCTAAGCGTCGTTTGATCGTTGGATAAACGCATGTTCAGAGGACAACATCTTCGATTTCATTTTGGACGGTCAAACCAGAACTTTGCGAGATTAGACAAATTTTCCAGATTGGTCTTCATCTTTAGGGAAATCAGACCAATAGTCCTTAGACTCACTGATTCGCACTTTCACCCCGCCGCGCGAAAGCGCTGCGAGAGGAGATTCCCGCATGATTCCGCGTATGCCTCCACAGGAGGCTCGACTTGGCTTTGTCTACTCCGCTCCATTTCGCATCCAAGGCGTCTCTGTCGCCGGGGAACAGGCGGTCGTTCATGTGCCCGAGTTAGACCTGGTTTTTGATATTGGACTCTGCCCTCGGCCGGTGTTGGCGTCGCCCATTGTGGCTTTGAGTCACACGCACATGGATCACGTTGCTGGTTTGCCTTATTGGTTTAGCCAGCGGGCATTCCAAAAGATGCCCGGGACTGCACGATGCTTAGTGCATCCGAAGATGGTGGAGCCAGTTCGAAGGATGATGGCTGCATGGGTTGATCTTGAACGCCAGCAAACGCCTCATGAGATCATTCCAATTGAGCCAAATTCTGACTACCAATTACGGCCGAATATGTTTATTCGTGCCATTGAAGTGAGTCACACCACTCCTGCGCTGGCGTTTGTAGTGATTGAACGCCGTAGCAAGTTGCGCGATGAATTCCATGGTGTTTCTCAAGAGCGCTTGCGTGAATTGCGTGGTCAAGGTGTTGAAATCACCAAGACGATTGAGATTCCATTGGTTGCCTACACCGGTGATACTGAAATCGGCGACTTCTTGTTTCGCGACGAGTTCCGTCAGGCACAAGTGGTGATCACTGAATGCACATTCTTTGAAGATGAACATCGCGATCGCGCCAAGGTTGGCAAGCACATCCATGTTGAAGATTTGCGGCCACTGTTGGAAGCGTGGACCGCGCGCGACATCATCATTGGTCATGTTTCACGGCGCACGTTGATCCCGTTCGCACGCGAACGAATTGAAGCTATTGCTGGACCAGATCGAGCACAGAGCGTGCACTTGTTAATGGATCACCGATCGAATCGCACGCGCCACGAAAATCAAGTAGCTGCATTTGAAAATAGTGCAGGAAATTTGAAGGCGCAGAAGGGTGAATTATCGAGCGGAACTCAAGGAGGTTCTGTTCTTGACTTGCCAACGTCATCCTCTGAAATGACTGTTGACGGAATTGATGGGCATTTGTGATCCGGCGTGATTGACGGTCGCGCCTTTGTGCTCTACAGTGCCGACGTTTGAAAGCGCGGCGTGGTGGGCAATCTCTCCGCGCGCAACAATATGGTGTTGGTTGACTCTTGATTCATGTGCAGTTGTTGCGCTTGCGCGCACACTGATCGTGGACACGGAGTTTGGTTTGACTCTTCGCGTTGCGCCTTCCTGGTGTCAACGAGTTATGTACGCGCCTTTGTGTGTGGTGCTTCTTTGGGAGATTTACTGGTTATGGCCACACGAACCGCTACACACAACACCACTTCTCACTCCACCCATCTTGCGAATGCGGAAATTCGCGATCGATTGTTTGAGCATCTGCGCACTCATCATGGTGAGTTGCAGCGCCATTGGTTTGATCAAATTGAGGTAGTGGCTGTTGATGGCGCGAATCTCTCGCTGTTGGTGACTGAGCCAGTGCGTTTGTCGTATCTGCAGCGTTGTTGCGTTCCGCAATTCACAGAAGCTGCGTGTGTGGCAACTGGTCGCCTTATTGGGGTTCAGTTTGTTGGTGATCGAGTGGCACCCGCTACCCACCCAACAACTTCGCTGGCGTCGAACGCTGTTGGTGCTGGGGCCACAGGCGAAGCGCTCTTTGATGAACAAATCCTGTTATCGCCGGATTATGTTTTTGAAACATTTGTGGTTGGTCCCAACAACCGCCTTGGTCACGCTGCTGCTCAGGCGGTAGCGCTCAAACCCGGCCGTGCTTACAACCCATTCTTTGTGCATGGCGGCATTGGAATGGGTAAGACGCATTTGCTCCAGGCTGTGTGTCAAGAGATGTTGCGACGCGACCCAACAACTCGAATTGTCTATATCTCATGCAGCACATTCATGGATGTGTTCCATGAAGCAGTCCGCGCGGGACGAATGATGGAGTTTCGGCACCGGTTTCGGAATGTAGACATGTTGGTGATCGATGACATTCACTTCCTCTCCAAGCACGAGCAGACGCAGGAAGAGTTCTTTCACACATTCAATGCCTTGTACCAAGGTGGTCGGCAGATTGTGTTGAGCTCTGATGCCGCGCCTTCGGAAATTCCTGACCTTGAAGAGCGCTTGGTAAGTCGATTCAACTGTGGCCTGGTGGCACGTATTGATCGACCGCCATACGAGACGCGTGTAGAGATTCTGAAATCGAAGGCAGCGCTTCACGGCATACAACTACCTGATGATGTTCCTGCCTATATTGCGGCCCGCCTTGATTCAAACATTCGTGAGCTTGAGGGCGCGTTGACGCGTCTTCGTGGCCTTTCCATGGCTAACGGCGTTCCGATCACGCTTGAATTGGCCAAGCAGGCGCTGGCTGATGGTCGTCCCGTTGATGTCGCTGGTGGTTCATCACAACCAACCATTCAGCAGATCATTGATGAGGTTACTCGTTACTACGACATCAAGCTGAGTGAACTCATGTCCAAGCGGCGGCACAAGAGTGTGGCGCTTCCGAGACAAGTGTGCATGTGGCTCGCGCGCAAGCACACCCGTTTCTCACTGGAAGAGATTGGCGGTTATTTTGGTGGTCGCGATCACACGACAGTCATGCACGCGGTACGAACCGTTGGCGCCAAGACCCAGACCGACACGGCGTTATCCGGCGACGTCACTCGTATCGAACAGTCCTTGGAACGGCACAATAACGCTGTGTAAGCCACTGTCCACGAGCGTGGGTCTAAGGTGTAGTACCTGACGGTTAGTGACGACTGTCCGCGACTGGTTTAAGAGCAATAACCGAACAAGGTTGTGTGGGGTTGTGGATAGCGCGGTGTATCGGGCGGCTGCGAGTCCAAACGCTTCGCTAACAAGCGGCTCATGAACGTTAGTGACGATGAGTTGACAACTCAGCCACAACCGCATTTCCAACGTATCTCCATATTACACAGTGGTTTATGGGTGCGCTTTCTGGGTTGTCCACCAACCGTCAGGGCTCTTTACTAGGAGGAGGAATATATAGAGTTCACTCCTTCTGAACCCTGTCGCGCCAAGGTGGCCATCACTTTCGATTGACGGCGCCCGTGCTATCCACGCCAGGCTGGCACGAACGACACCAGACGGTCGCACGACCACCCAGACGCGTTCCATGAAGTAATTCGCCACAAGACCCGCAGGGATCGCCCGCCCGCCCATAAACGGCGTGCAGGGCTTGCGCGGTACCGGCAACTCCAAGACCTGATCGGTAGTCACGCAAGGTGCTTCCACCATGTTTGATGGCGCGATTCAAGATGGTTCTGATTGCGAGCGCCAGGGCCGTGACGCGTTTGGGTGACAATTGCTCACACCGCATGCGAGGATCAATACCCGCAAGGTGTAGTGATTCATCGGCGTAGATGTTTCCGACACCAGCCACGATCGTTTGATCGAGCAGGGCGACCTTGACTGCACGCGCCCCAGTCATTGCGGAACGAAGAGCTTGCGCTTGAATCGTCAGTGCATCTGGACCAAGTTCGGCACTCCATGATTCATAGAGAGACGTTGTACTTTCATAGGCCGTTAGCCCACCAAAGCGGCGCGGATCACGAAAAATCAACGGTATTGACGCGGGTTGACCGAGACCTTGACCTCGCTTGGATTTCGTTACATGCCAGGTGACGTGTTGATGTGAACCGTGGGCATCACTGCCAGCAATCAATTGTCCACTCATGCCAAGCTGTACGACCAAACAGCGTCCATCCAAAGCGATGATTGCCAGGCGCTTCCCGTGACGCGCAATCGAGTGGATGGTTGCCCTATCTAACAATTCCAAGGGAGTCATCCAGGCGCGCTTGGTTCGATGACCTTCACCCCGGCCATTACCGCGTGCGCGCATGTCGTATGGGCCGATAGTGGCGACCCGCAACACGTGCCCGATCAGGGCAGGTGCAATCGTGCGGCGCAAAGCCTCAATTTCTGCGAGTTCCGGCAAGGTGCACAACTATACTTCCGCCATGCAAGATTCCGCCCCATCGACGGTCATTCATACCCCCGCCGATGCAAAGGCGGCCACCGAGCGATTGCGTACGG
>Ga0209550_10002177_pt1 | contig 18867 bp, 16 predicted proteins | sample LauGreSuBDMM15SN_2_FD_187567 | JGI IMG/M metagenome (GOLD analysis project Ga0209550, IMG submission 187567) | Freshwater lake microbial communities from Lake Michigan, USA - Su13.BD.MM15.SN (SPAdes) (version 5) | ecosystem: Environmental > Aquatic > Freshwater > Lake | place: Lake Michigan...
AAAGATCTCGTTGAGGCTTCCATCCCACTAATTGATTAATTAAATCAATGTTAGGGACACGACGTTCCATATCCTCAAAACCATCGCCGTAGGCTTCAGAGTAAGGAACATAGACGATTTCACTCTTTGACCCAGTTTCATTGATGATCTTTTTTGCAAGATCGTTTATCGAAATTTCAAAGTTATTCCCTATGTTAATAACTTTGCCGACAGTATTTTCGGCAAATGCAATTGCAATGACCGCATCAATCACATCAAAGACGTGGGCGAAGCATCGAGTTTGATTTCCATCTCCGTAGATCGTGATTGGTTCATTCGCTAACGCTGCCTTAACAAAGCGTGGAACCACCATTCCGTAAGCACCTAATTGGCGGGGACCTACGGTATTGAAGAATCTTATAATTCTTACTTCTAATTGTTTTTCAATATGGTATGCATATGCGAGTGATTCATCGATCGCCTTAGCTTCACTATATGACCAGCGCAAAGTAATAGGGCTTCCAACAATTCGATCATCATTCTCTTTGAGTGAATCAGAAATATTCTTTCCGTAAACTTCACTGCTACTAGTCAATAGAACGGGTTTATTTGAATTGTGAGCTGCTTCGAGTACATTTTCGGTTCCCCTGATATTTGTCAGAAGGCTTGCTAATGGATTGTTAACAATATTGAAGACGCCAACAGCCGCAGCAAGATGGAAAACATAATCAACATTCTTAACAAGTGGGTTCAAAACATTTGTGTCAAGAATCGACCCTTGAACTACGCGGAGACTTGATGAATCTAGAATTCGGTTGAGATTTGAAAATTTTCCAGTCGAGACTGAATCTAGAACCACTACCTCATGTCCATCCGATATTAGACGTTCAGATAAGTGAGAGCCAATAAATCCAGCCCCACCAGTAACCAAAATTCGCATAAAATCATTCTACTTTAGAGAAATGCTTTCCACCTCCATTGCCAAACATTGGGTTTGCGCCGAGTAAGTGAATAAACCCACCGCAGGCGCGAATCTATTTAGATCTTTATAATTAAAGTCGTTGGTCAAAATCAGGTAGACTTGGGCCGACCCCATAAGAATGACTACTCGCAAAAATCTTGCGTCACTTACCTGCAATCTCTTGGCAGTTTATCGAAAACCCGAGGATGCAATTCTTGATTGAGTTAAACTAAGCTTCTAGTATCTGCTTTTCAGCACAGTTATAATATCTTTAAGATAAAATTAAAAGTGTTAGCAAAATTGTGTTTTTTGTGATGTCAATGGAACTCAGCATTAAATTTCAATAGTTTGTCTTACTCTTGCACTTTCGATTACTGCTTCGGCTACATCAATGGTGGCGAGGCCTTGCCCCATTGTCACGATATCTGCTGACTTACCCAAGACGGCATCCCGAAAATTCTCATGCTCTAAACGGAGCGGTTCGTGCTTAGAAATCGCATAACGGATGACATCACCTTCGCTTACTCCGCGAAATTGTGTAACCCCATCCCACTCCGAAATAACAGTGCCATTTGCATAGAACGTTAAATCTGCAGTTAAAGTATCGGCGACAAATGCGCCATTTTCACCCGTTACAATCGTGACACGCTCCTTTAAAGGGCTAAGCCAATTCACAAGGTGGTTCGTAATTGTACCGTCTCTCAACGTGCCAATGATTGCCACCAAATCTTCATGTTTATGACCTGTGCGGTATGCGGTATGAGCCGATACAGATTTAAATTGTTGGTTAGTTAGCCATGACGTAAGGTCTATGTCATGTGTTGCCAAATCTAAAATAACTCCAACATCAGATATTCTGGTAGGAAATGACCCTTGTCGCCGCGTGACGACTTGATAGAGCGCACCAAGTTGTTCAAGCCGGCGTCTCGCTTCTTGTAAAGCTGGGTTGTAACGTTCAACGTGGCCAACAGCGCCTACTAAACCCGCATTATCAAAGGCTTTTGCTAAAGCCTTTGATGTGACCGTGTCATAAGATATTGGTTTTTCCACCATTGCATGAATACCTGCGGTAGCAAGTTCTACACCAACTTCTAAGTGATAAATAGTTGGAACTGCCACAATTGCATAATCAATGCCAACTGCAATTAGTTCGCTAATAGAATTAAAGACAGGGCGCCCTTGGGCGACTTTATGAGTATCACCTGCTGGATCCGAAACTCCAACAAAATCTACGCCAGGAAGTGATGCAAGGACTCGGGCATGATGACGCCCTATCGATCCGATGCCAATAAGACCCGCACGCAAATTCTTTCTCATTAGGCTCCTGCACCAGCGATTGAATTAATTACAGAAACAATTGTTTCGAGCTCCCCTTGTGAAAGCGATGGGTGTACTGGAATTGAAAGAACCTCTTTGCTTGCTCGAGTTGTTTCGGGCAACTCTAGTTTTAATCCAAAAGACGCTAACTCATGCACTGGAATTGGATAATACACCCCATTGCCGACACCACGTTTAGTCATCTCATCAGCAAACGCGTCGCGCGAGTGTCCGGGGATGCGAATTGTGTATTGGTGATAGACATGGATTGCATTTGGCGCAACAAAAGGAATTACTACATTTTTAAGATTTTGGTCAAGGAATTTCGCATTACTGCGTCTCTGCGCTGTCCATCTAGCTAATTTAGTGAGTTGCACTCGACCAATCGCTGCATGAATATCAGTCATCCGGGTGTTAAACCCCACAATTTCATTCTCGTAGCGCTTTTCCATCCCTTGATTGCGCAAAAGGCGACATCGGCGTGCGACTTCATTAGAGGCTGTTGAAATCATGCCACCCTCACCTGATGTCATATTTTTTGTCGGATAGAAAGAGAAAGCGCCAGCTATTCCAAAGGAGCCGACGGGCGTTCCCTCTAGTGAGGCCATGTGCGCCTGCGCAGCATCTTCTATTACGAGCAAATTGTGACGTGCTGCAATTGCCATAATTTGATTCATTGCCGCTGGTTGTCCGTACAGATGCACAGGTTGAATTGCACGGGTGCGAGGTGTAATAGCAGCTTCAATAGCCAAAGGATCTATATTGAAAGTTAAAGGATCGATATCTACAAATACTGGGGCTGCCCCAGTTAGCGCTACGGTGTTTGCAGTCGCAGCGAAGGTAAAGGAAGGCACTATCACTTCATCACCTTGCTTAATTCCTGCTGCAATCAAAGCCATGTGCAAGCCCGATGTTCCCGAGTTAACGGCGATGCATTGTCGGCCAGCAACAATTGTCGAGAATTCATTTTCAAAGGCTGCAACTTCAGGACCTTGCGCCATCATCCCTGATTGTAGAACGCGATCAACTGCTGAACGTTCCTCTTCACCAATTAGTGGCCTTGCTGCTGGAATAAATGCGCTCATCGAGTGACTTCCACAAGTGTGTCGGTATCACATTCCAAGTAGCGAGCTCCGGTTTTAGGACAAACGAAATAGCCAGCACCTTCACTAAGTAACGGGACTCCTGACTTTCCTACCCATCGAACTCGCTTTGCCGGGACACCTGCCACGAGAGCAAATGCGGGTACGTTATTAACAACAGTTGATCCTGCCGCGACAAGAGCCCACGCGCCAATCTCCACCGGTGCAATACAGATACTTCCAGCTCCGATAGATGCGCCTTCGCAAACCTTTACGCCAGTTGCTTGCCAATCGTCAGTATCCTTTTGGGATCCATCTGGATTAACTGCGCGAGGGTACTGATCGTTGGTTAGAATAACGCCAGGACCAATGAAGACGCCGGCTTCTAGAATCGCTGGCTCATAAACAAGCGCATAATTCTGAATTTTGCAGTTGGCATCGATGCGTACGCCAATTCCAATATAAACCCCACGACCTATGATTACGTTTTCTCCAAGTTGGCAATTCTCACGGATTTTTGCGTAATCCCAGATGGCGGCGCCTTCCCCTATCTGCGCGCTAACTGCAACATCGGCGGTGGAATGAATAAGAGGCATAGCCTAACCCTACCTTTCCACGCACCTAAATCCTGCCTTTGCCTGCTGTCTCACTGTCGCTAGTTGAAGCAGCAACAGAATCAGAAGGACTACGTCCACCACACCAAAGGAGGTGAAGCATTCTTCGCCTGCTTTGGTGATACGTCGGGAAAGAAGGATCACTCTAATGCGGCCGACTTCGTCTAAAGTTGTATCACCATGCGAATACTACAAGTTATCCCTAGTCTATCAAAGGGCGGCGCAGAGCACGTTGTAGTTGAACTTTCAAATGCCTCGGTGGATTCCGGGGACGAAATCACAATCCTGTTAGCTTACCCGGTCGATTACGATTTGAATCAGCGATTTCTAAGGAGCGAAATCACGGTTTACTTTCTCTCGCCCAAACAAATAAGTCGATTGTTTCAATACATCAAACTTCCTTTTTGGGTTAACAAAAACTGGAGGTTCCTAGATGGCTTTGATGTGATCCATTGTCATCTTACATTTGGCCTAATCTTCGGATTGATCGTATCCCTACGACGAAAAATCAGTGGAGCCAGAAAGCCGAAATTGGTCGCAACTTGCCACATGGTCGGCGTGGGAGGAAGTTTGGAGCGATTCAACCGAGCCTGTTCTTATTGTTTTGACTCATTCGTTCTGATGGCACTCGATAGCAAATGGCGAAAATTCATAACAACGTCCAAGCGAACAAACATTCATGTTGTAGCCAACGGGATTTCGACTAGTAAACCTATAAGCCGATTGAAAAGGCGGGCAAAACCAGGGCCGGTAGTAGTCGGAACAATTAGCAGACTTGAATCGGAACGAAGGCCATTGCTTTTCCTAGAGGTCTTTTCAGAAATTTTAAAATCGGATTCGAAAGGTGAGTACAGATTCATTATTGGTGGTGACGGCGAGGAAAGACAAAAACTCGAATGCTTATCCGCGGAGCTAAACTTGGATAGCACCTTACTCTTTACGGGACTTGTCAAAGATCCCGACGAGCTTTTTTCCGAAATTGATTTATATGTTACATTAAATGTAGAAGGTATAACTGGTATCGCCGGATTAGAAGCGGTCTTTGCAGGTTTACCAGTAGTAGCAATTCAGCTCTCGTCTGAATATTCAATGGGAGATTCAGATTGGATCTGGTCAAGTAGAGACCCCAAACGCGTGGCTGAAAAAATATTGGAATTGGCTAAAGACCCAATTGAAACTCAAAAATTGACTTCAAGACAGCATATCTACGCCGACAACGAGTACTCCACCAAACGCATGATGGACGGATACAACAAAATTTATAAAATTTGAAGTAGTTCGACACATTTAGTTTGATATGTACTTGAAAGAGATTAAAGCGGGAAGGTTGCTTTGTCTTTTTAACTCTGATAGGAAGATTAAACAATCGAGGACTCTTCGATCAGTCGCTCGGCACAAGTAGAGGTAGAAAAGATTCCGCACTAGAGAATGAATTACATATCAGATTTAGTCACTAAAGTTGTTAGACCGTTAGAAAATGCTTCTTAATTTTCTTTCAATCTTAAATCACTGAATATCAATCTTTGTTCTTGAATCAATTTTTCAGGATTCATTAAATCCATCGTCCAACCACGGGCGGCGTCCCCCATCCGCTTAGCTTCCGCTCTATTATTAAACATGTAATCTCCAGCCTCCGCCATAGCCTGGGTATCAAGGTATTTCACAAGAATGCCCGTTTCACCTGTTTTCACAATCTCTGGATGGCAATCAGTGTCGTAGGCAACGATCGGCAGTCCAGCCAATGCAGCCTCTGTGAGTGCTCTCCCCATAGAAGGTGAGAGAACTAAATCCATATGAGGAAGCAATCTTGAGAGAGTTTCTTGATCAACGTTGCCAAGAAAATGAATTCGGTCGTCTATACCAAGCTCACAACTCAAATCCATCAACGAGTTTTTCTCACTTCCATCTCCAAAAATATAAAGGTGTGAATTAATCGAACACTTGATCCCTTTAAAAGATTTCAAGGTATGGTCAACAATTTTTAAGTTTTCAAGTCTAGAAACCGTGCACACCTTGTAGCCCTCATGATCAATTAAGGCTAGGCCTTCAGGAGGAAGAGTTCGACTCTCCGGTTCGGCAAAGTGTCCCGGATAAATCGCATTCCCCAGACGGAAGTATTTTACATTTTCTTTCTTCGCGCCATAAAGGACCGCATAATTGAAGTTGTCTTCATTCTGAACAAGAGCGCAATCTGCACGCTTCATAAGAAACCTTTCGCAAGTCTCCTCCATTTTCACACTTCTAAATACTCTGGGTTGAAGGGGCGCTCCTGTGTATTTTCTAATGGTTTCTGGGTTGCCCCAAGAACCTACAATGAATGGAATGCGCTTAATTCGCGTTAATAGAAACCCAAGCAAGCCGTTGTAGCGGGGATCTTCGGCGCGAATAAGTAGATTTCTCTCTCTCCAAGATAATCTTATTAGATGAAGAATCAAACCAATTTGAGAACTAACAAAGTTCAGTGCCGGAAATTTCCTCAAATGCCAATATCTACCAAACTTCGCCTCGATAAATATGTGTGTTGGCGAATGTCTATATGTCGCAATTTTCCCGTATCGCTCCCTTGAATTGATATCGAATTCCACCGTCGCAGCGGCATGAACTGTATACACTGTGTCGAAGAACCCGCCTAAATCTTTCGAGGTGGCGAAGTCAAGCAGGTTTCTCTCGCATAGCGTTTTATAGGGATACGCAGACTGGATTACGATCAGTTTCAATTTATGACCCGGAACCTACTAAAAAGTTAAGCATCCGACTGAACATTTTCACTTTATCCAATTCTCCTAGGATCAAGTCCAAATCCTCTCATTTGTAGCACAGAATTATTCAATTACTCAAGTATGTCCAACACAATTCATAATGATTGATATAGCGTTCTAAAGACTTTCCGCCCCACATGCGGGAAATCAATGCCATTGCCACTTTGGGAGTTAACTCAAGATAGACTCCTGAGGTGAATCTTTGGGAAATACAAAAGAAGTCATACGACCTGCTTGACAGACGTGGGAAGCGTAAATACTTACTTGCTGTCGGTATTCAAATGTCACTTGGATTGTTCGATATTATTGGCATAGCCCTTGCAGGCGTAATTGGAATATTGGCTGCGAGTAGCCTGACTCAGACCCCTCTTTCACCGCCAATTAAAGATGCTCTCACGTTTTTCGGTTTATCAAATCAAAATGTCGGAAATCTCATCATATTTCTCTGCATGGTTGCTCTGCTTTTTTTTGTGGTTAAAACCATGCTCGCTCTCTATTTTTCCCTAAGAAGTTTTAGGTTCTTAGCTCATCAACAAAGTCGGATCACCTCCTTACTTATATCAAAAGTACTCAATTCAGAATACAACTGGTTGCGCCATCAAGAGCCACATAAACTCTCCACTTCACTTATTCTAGGTGTCTCAGCTGCTACGACGAATTCGCTTGGGCAATTCATGTTGATGATTTCTGAATTGGCTCTAATCATTATGTTTGTTTTTATCTTAGTAATTGTCAATCCGCTTGTGGCCATCTTTACGGTACTTTACCTCGCTGTGGTTATTTTCATGTTAAGACAAATTATTGGTAAGAAAGTCTCTGATTTTAATCGTAATTTAGGAGACATGCAGGTAGACAGCCAAATAACTCTTTTCAGTGTTCTCAAACTTTTCCGTGAAATAAGAGTTTTTCGGCGAACTCGTTGGTTTGAAGAAAGGCTAGAAGGACTATCTGAGGAGCGTGCTCAAAATTTTGCAGGCGATATGTGGATCCAGCAAGTGCCGAAATACATGTTGGAGATTGCAATGTTGGTTGGCGCCACAGGCTTACTCGCTGCAGGTAAGGTATTTACTAATTCTGAACAGATTGTGCCGGTCCTCGCAATCTACCTAACGGCTGCTGGGCGAATATTTCCTTCGCTCCTTCGGGTTCAGAGCGCCATCTTCAGCCTACAAAGCCGTCAGCACTATGCGACCATGGCGCATGAACTACTTGCAAATCTTGCATTAGTAGAGCGAGATTCCACTTACCTTAAATCCCAGAGCTCTGTTAGCAACGATGAAGCAATCTCAATCAAAACAAATCCTTCTCAAGGCAAGGTGAGAGAGTTTACAACTTCCTCGGTCGAGTTAGAAAAGGTGTCTTTCCGCTTTCCCGATTCTGAAATAGATGTCTTAAAAGATTTGACATTCCGAATCCAACCAGGTGAGAGAGTGGCCATAGTAGGCCCGTCTGGCGCTGGAAAATCAACTTTGTGCGACATATTTTTAGGGCTCTTGAATCCCACAATCGGAGAGGCTCTAATTGGAACCCAGCCTGCCGCAATCTGGGTAAATGAAAATCCTGGAAAGGTCTCATACCTTCCGCAAGAGGTAACACTAACTAACGGGACATTGCTAGAAAACGTTTGCCTCGGAATCGAAAGATCTGAAATCGACTGGGATAGATTTTCCAGGGCCATGGGAAGAGCGCAACTAACTGAAGTAATCGAACATTTGGCTGATGGAATAGAGACAAACCTTGGTGTGGGTGGCACATCGCTGAGCGGGGGTCAGAAGCAAAGAGTGGGACTTGCTCGCGCGCTATATACAGAACCAGATATCTTGATTATGGATGAGGCCACAAGCGCCCTTGATGCGGAGACAGAATTTGAAGTCATGAATGCCCTAGATGACTTGGGTCTTCATACAACCGTAATCACAATCGCCCATCGTCTGAGTTCTATCCGGAAATTCCCTCGGATCATTTACCTTGAAGATGGATTGGTTCTTGGGGATGGAGATCTGACTCAAATAAGGAAGAAGATTGCTCGATTTGATAATCAACTTTTGCTGTCCGGAATTTGATAGGCAGATAACGTCACTTTAACTTACAAAGAACCATCATATGAGGTTGCTTCAAATTCTTATTTTTAACCTCTCGAATTCTTCGAATTGCAAACCAAACTTTTCTCAACATTTCGATTATGAATCCTCGCTTGGTAGCAAAAAAGAACTCACCCAGCCAAACCTTCTCGACCGCGAAGCCATTTATTTCTAGCATCTTAGAGATTGAGCTCACTGAGAGACTACGTACGTGTTGTACGGTATGAAATTGCGTCTCGCAATTCGGACAGAAAATACTGTTCTCCTCTAAGTTTTCGTCATTTGGAGTGGTCAATAATAAGTAACCACTCTTCTTGAGAATGCGCCTCCATTCACTAAAAGTTCTTTGAATCTCGCTATCAATAATGTGTTCAATAACCTCTAGTGCGTATACCAAGTCAAGTTCCTCATCATTAATGACGGTGGAATCAGATATGCCGATAAATTTATCTGAATCTCGAGGTATCTGAGAAACGACCTCTTTTTGGTCTAACCCAACGACTGCGTGTCCCTTCGCGGTAAAAGTTTTTGCAAAATTCCCTGTCCCACATCCCCAGTCGCAAATCGACTTCGGGTCTGACAAAAACTTACTAGGCAGAATTTTTTTCATTCTTCTAATGATTGCTTCGCCGGAGCCCTCAGACATCCATGCCCCATGGTTTCTGGGGTTACCCAAATATGAGTTCCAAAAAAAGGCTACGTTTATTGCATTCCATACAATTTTCTTTTGTACAACCATGACAGTATTCCTCCTATAATAACTATAGTCTTTTTCCTAGTGAGGCACGAGGAAAGCCACAGATGAGGGAGTAATGAATCAGTCCAGATACCCACTTGTTACGGTTGGTCTACCTGTTTATAATGGTGCAGCACATCTACAGCTAACGATAGACGCTATTCTAAAACAAAGTTATGAGAATATTGAGTTAATAATTTGCGACAATGCTTCGACCGATGAAACCGTGAAAATTGCCGCACAATCCGCTTCACAAGATAAGCGGGTTAAATTCATAAAAAATGAGAGAAATATCGGAATATTTAACAATTTTAGCCGGGTTCTTCGGGAGTCCACTGGAGAGTACTTTATGTGGGCCGCATATGATGATTTACATTCCCATGATTTCATCCAAGAATGCCTTAGACATCTTGTTGCGAATCCAAATGCAGTTCTCTGCCAAACACGCGTCGCCGTTTGCCTTGAGAACCCCGATCAGATTATTTATCAAGCAAGCCTTAACTCCTTTAACGATAAAGCAAGTGTTGAAGGAAGGTACAAAGAAACACTTTATAATTTTCCAGCAGTAGCCATTTATGGCTTGTACAGAAGCGATATCGTAAAGAGAATACCTGGATTCCGCAACATTCCAGGAGGGGATTTGTTGTGGGTTCAGGAATTGTCTCTAGCGGGAGATTTCATCCAAAGCGACAAAGTGCTTTTTCAATATATTGCCCGAACCAAATGGAATTCTTTCGAAAACGACCTTAAGAATCTTGGCTCGCAATCAGCTCATTTCAAGCACGCGATTCTTAGAGCTATTGCCACACTGCTCGATCGATTCAAATCAATTCGTCGTTCAGAAACTTCGACTGTTTCTAAAATCCGTTTGATGGTCATTGCATGTCAATACTCAATAAGAACAGTATTTGTGAGTGCTTTACTGAAAAGTATAGGTTGCCTCGGTTCAAAAGGGTTGGCTAGAACCTTGAAGAATAAGCTGTATTGGAGATTCTTTCATAATACTAATATTGAAGTTGTGGACAAAAATCTATTTCAAAAGCGAGTGATAAATCCATCCGTCGGGCTTTTGTGACAGAAAAACTATTTGGTGCGCCGCAATATTCCATCCCTACACTCACCTAAAAGACTTCTCCTAGACCACCGCAGATCCATTTCAAAATTCCCATTCAGTTTCAAGAATCGTTGTGCTGCCGTATACGGGTTGTTTCCCTTGCCCCATGGCCTGTTCGGATAATAGTTCTCTGGCATTTCCTCAACAATTGTGTCTGCGACGATCACGATACTGCCTATCGGAAGCAATGGAGCTAAGGAATTCAGTTCGTTTAATACATGTTCGTGAGAATGATTACTATCGAGGATTAGAAGGCATGGTTCGCTGACATTATTTATGAATGTTTCCACACGGCTAATGGCAGCATCAGAAGTCGAATCTCCCTCGAATAACTCAATGCCTCCTTCATCTGTCCAACGTTTTAAAGAACCATGTGCGTGTGGGAGAATTTGAATATCAAGTCCAAGCACTCTGGGTGCAGTGCCAATCATTGACATCAATGAAGCAGAGAGGACCAAACTCCCACCGCGCGCCACGCCAGTTTCTATGACGCGTGTCGGCTTTAGACTCCACACAATTTCCTGTTGCAAAACAATGTCATCAGGGTGGCGGATTATAGGGACTCCACACCACTCCCATTGATACCCATAATTGTGTTTGTTGCTCTCAACGACCAGCTCGATCGCGTGGCTTCGCAATGGTTCGTTAGCGCCGAGTTTTGTCCGCCATATTTCACGGGCATCTAGGAATTCATTAGCATCTGGGACGCTCTGATCATAAGACTTGGCGTTATTCATACCTTAGCCCGCTCTCTTATCGTTTTGTTGATGGCATCATCTAGATTTGTGTACGTTACGTGACCAAGAGTTTTTTCAAGTTTTGCCATGTTGGCCTGAACAATACTTGGCTTTTCACTTTGTTCTTGGAAATGCAGCAGGTCTGGGCGCTCAAAGATGCCGGCAATCTTTGTTCCTAACTCACGCATTGTGATGCCGACACCCGATGCAACATTGAATACCCCCGCCTTATCCGAAACTATCAAGGAGGTCATAATCTGGACTACATCGTCAACATATATAAAGTCGCGGATGTCATTAGGTCTTTGTATTGAGAATTCCTGTCCGGCATGAAGCGTGTCAATCAGTGAGGGAATCAGACGACCAGGGGTCTCCTTGTCACCGAACTGGAAAAAGGTTCTAGTCCAAAGAAAAGGTGTGGCTTGGTGCCTCAGAACATTGAGCAGGGCCAATTTCGTCTGACCATAAATAGATTTTGGAAACTCGGGACCTAATTCATCAAAAGGCGCTAGGGACTCCCAGTCATATTCTGCACCTGTTCCAGCAACCACGATCCTCTCGCCACCCCATTTATTGAAGGACTCCACCAACTTTTTACTTGAATCAAGCCACAAAATATTTTTTTGTGACGCCCAGAATGTAGTCGGTTGGGTTTCCCACGCAAGGTGTATCAAAAGCTCTGGGCGTATCTGCTTAATCAAAGAATCAACATTTTCGTTAAGCAAATCAAATTTAATATAACTAGGGTCATTAGTAATTTCCATGGTCTCGCTTCTACCAATGCCAGTTACATCGAACCCAGCCCTCGAAAGACTTTTGGTTAGTCGAGTCCCAACTTGACCCGATGAGCCGGTTATCAGAACTTTCTTCATAAACTCTTCATCGGCGGAAATTCCTTATCGCGGTCGGACATGACTTCTGGCTCATAAGGCCATGCGATTCGAAGAGTCGGGTCGTTCCAAATTATTCCTTTTGCCGATTCTGGTACGTAGGGGTTATCCATAAAATAAAGGAGGGTTGAATTGGCTTCGAGTGTTAAATAGCCATGCGCAAAACCTTTTGGCACAAGAATCCCCTGGTACGTTTCTTTCGGACCTAATTGGATCGAGATGTGTTTTCCATAGGTTGACGAATCCTTACGAAGGTCAACAACTACGTCAAAAACTGATCCCATGATGCACTGGATAATCTTCGACTCCTCATGCGGCTCCCTTTGAAAATGAAGCCCTCTAAGCGTACGTGCTTTGGAGTTGATCGCTGCACTCGCTTGACTTAACTTAATGTGTTTATTCCAGTTTGCGTCCTCCCATACACGAAGAAAACTTCCCCGCTCATCGACAGAGGTTGAGGATAAGATTCCAAAAACTCCATTTATATCAAGAGATATCAGTTCCATTCTAAAAGTATTCCAAACTGGGGATTGCTCGCAGAAACTTTACGTTCAGCTTCTTTAAATAGTCCAACTGCTGATTTAACTCAACCGCCAGATTCCAAGGCAGAATGAGCAGAACATCCGGTGGTTTCTTCTGTAAATAATCTTCGCTCACAATCGGAATGTGAGAGCCTGGCAAATATTTCCCTTGTTTGTGGGGATTTCGGTCAACTACGTAGTCAATGCTGCCTGATTTCACGCCCACAAAATTAAGTAATGTGTTTCCTTTTGCGGCTGCACCGTAAGCTGCCACAGTCTTCCCACTTTTTTTAATCCGATCTAACTCGTCGAGTAGCTCCGATTTTACTTGCTGTGATCTACTCTGCGCTTTCAAAGCTACGTTATCTGACCTTGGATCATGGACACCTTCCTCATATATGCAGTTTTTAACTGAAGCATCTTCTTTCCAGTGAGATTTTGTCCTGCAAACAAATATTCGTAGAGAGCCCCCATGAGTATCTAGTTCTTCAACATTGAAGATCCTCAACCCGTGTTTAGCAAAGATTGGAATGAGGCTCATGACATTTAAGTATGAGTAGTGCTCATGATAGATGGTGTCGAATTGATTGAGTAATATTAGATTCAACAAGTGCGGGAATTCAAATGTAACAATTCCATCTTCCGCAAGTAGCACTTCAAATCCCGCTACAAAGTCATGAATATCTGGCACGTGCGCTAGAACGTTATTCGCTATCATTAATCTCGATTTGGTATTTTGTTCCAACAATTTTTTGGCGGTGTCATGCCCAAAAAACTCTACCACCGTTGGAATATCACGCTCTTGTTTTGCGACCTTTGCCACTTCGGCGGCAGGCTCAATTCCAAGAACTGGTATTCCGGCACCCCGAAAATACTGGAGTAAGTAGCCGTCATTGCTAGCTACCTCAACTACTAGATCATCTTCCATTAATCCCAGTTTCTCAATCATTTTTGTGGCGTACATCTGAGAATGCGCAAGCCATGATTTCGAATAAGAGGAGTAGTAGGTGTAATTTTCTGGGAAAAGTGTCTCCCGTGAAGAAATCTCGGGCAACTGCACAAGTCCACAAGAGTCACAGGTACGTGTATGAAGCGGGAAAAATTCCTCTTTCTTGCCCAATTGTTCCAAAGTCAGAAGGTTGTTTGCGATAGGACTTTCACCAAGATCAATGAAGGTCTTACTTAGCAAAGAATCACATCCACGACAATTCACTTATTTTGCATCCATTTCTGTCAGAAAGTTATGTGGTGCACATTAGAGATCATATCAATGAGAACAAAACAAAACAGGAGTCACTTTACGATGATGCCTTGACCGCTTGCCGTTGTCAGGATTTGAACTCCTAATTCTTTAGCTAGTTCGTTAAAGAGTTTATACGTGTACTCAAAACCGGAGTAGGCGTAATCATCGATCAATACGACACCTCCGGGCAGAATCCTATTCCAGAGAATTCTGAGACACTGGGTTTCAATCTCGGGTGCGTTCAAATCAATATGTAAAAGTCCGATCTTTTCTAATTCAAAAGTCATTAGGGTCGCAGGTAGTCTCCCCTTCACCAAATTAACATTTGGAAATTCAAAGAAGTTCTCTTTAACCGCATTAAAGGATTCTGCGTAGTAGATATTTCGACCAAGGGACAAATCCTGCTCGCTTTTAAAATCAGTCGCACTAGATTCGAAAGTATCGAAGAGATAAACCTCCTTCTTGCTCAAATCTGCTTTCATAAACTCTAGCGATGACAATATCGCACTCATTACATACCCTTTACCCGTGCCTAACTCTACGAAAACAGAATCGGGCGGTAATTTAATTGCCTTGTCAGCGCACCAAATGGCCTGATGAATTCTCAATGGAATACCGTAATCAAATCCACCCGCTTGAATCGCTCGCTTCGAAGCTACAATAAACCTCGGGTCAGAAAGAAAACCGAGGTTGTGCATGGTGGCTATGCCATCGAATGAATTCTTATATTTTGGAGATCTCGCTGCTAGATTCTTTAGAATGAGCGCCGGACGCTGGAGGAATTTAGGCAAACGCGAAATTTTTGAATAGGGATAAATGGTGAAGTTAAATGGTCTCTGCACAAGACGACTTTAGCCGCTGTGAGCCGATTTTTGCTTCAATCTCGCGATGATATTAAGTGGCGTCGCAGTTGGGACTTGAACCGAGATCTACGCATTGCGGGTGCCTTATTCTATCGACTGAGCTAAGGAAACGGATCGTGACAGCAAAAAATATTACGTGGTTAGGAGACTTGCGAACCAAATCAGATTGACATTAAGAATTCAATGTCAGACCGACACGCTTCTATTGGGCTAATCGATTTATTTAGTACTTTGTCCCACCACTCAATAGTTGCAACAACAGACTCTTCCTGGCCCCAACGAGAATTCCAATTCAGAATATTTCTGGCGAGACTAGAATCTAGTTGCAGAGAAATTGCTTCAATGCTTTCACTTTGAGAACTATCCAAAAATTCGATCGACGTAGGGGAAGGCCAATTTTCCCTACATATATTAACAATTTCCCGAACAGAAAGACTTCGTGAATCAGGACCAAAATTCAATGCGTCAACAACACTGCCACTGAGAGTCGCCTCGAGAGCCATTACATAACCTCGAAGTGGATCTAGCACATGTTGCCACGGGCGAGTACTTAGTGGATTGCGAATGGGGACCAAATTCTGTGTTGAAAACCCACGTATGAGTTCTGGGACTATGCGATTTTCTGCCCAATCGCCACCACCAATTACATTCCCGGCGCGAACTGAAATAACTTTTGGCCCCCCCGATACTTGGGAGATCTGCTGCCAAGCAGTCACAACAGCTTCAGTCCCAACTTTGCTTGCGCTATAGGGATCTTTACCCGCCAATGGATCTGACTCAATAAACGCAATTCCAGAATTGTTATTCCTGTAAACTTTGTCCGTAGTCACGACAACCACTGCTTGTACCGAATCTGTCTTAAAGGAAGCTTCAAGCACATTTACGGTGCCCGTGACGTTAGTCTCGAAAGTCTCTCGTGGCGTTCTGTATGACTCAAGGACAAGCGGTTGTGCAGCCATGTGTATCACGGCCGATGGGCGATGTGATGTAATGAATTGCTGCACCAAATGAAAATTTCGAATATCAATCAATGACTCTGTAATGGCACTGGCGCGCCGTGCTCTCGCAAAAAGTGAATCTGTTTCAGGGGCAAGTGATAGTCCAATGACTGGCACATCCAACTGTTCAAGCAACAACGTGAGCCAACTACCCTTAAATCCGGTATGCCCAGTGATTAGTATTGGCCCAGATAATTCTCGAAGACGTTTACCCAAGTTCAAATCCATAGTTAAACAATAGCCCTCTCTTATTGCTCACCCACTTAAGCGATGCTTTCAAGATGAATTAGCCGATACGATACCGCTATGAAGGTCATCATCCTTGCCGGCGGCCTAGGAACGCGCCTTTCAGAAGAGACCGAGCACAGACCAAAGCCGATGGTCCTGATCGATGACAAACCAATACTCTGGCACATAATGAACTCCTTTTCTCTACAGGGAGTTGACGAGTTCATTCTCGCGTTGGGTTATAAAAGTGATGTGATTAAACGTTGGCTTCTTGACCTCAATGAGTTAGAGGGCGATATCACGATCGATACACTGAATCGAAAAGTTAAGCATCGGGGGAAAAATATCCAAAATTCATGGACGGTTACGGCCCTAGAAACCGGATTGAATACACAAACTGGCGGCAGAATTGCGCAGTGCATGAAAGCTTTTCCGGGAGAGCAAGTTATCGCTACTTACGGTGATGGTCTTGCAAACGTATCAATTAAAAACCTACTTGAATTTCATAAGGAACATGGAAAGTTAGCTACTGTCACTGCCGTACGCCCTCCTGCACGTTTTGGACACTTACACATTGAAGGTTCTCGGGTAACACACTTTGGTGAGAAGAAACAATCAGATGCTGGTTGGATCAACGGTGGATATTTTGTTCTTGAGCCAGAAGTCGCTGATTTTGTTTTTCATAAGGATGAATCTTTTGAAGCTTACGCCCTTCCAAGGCTTGTTGAGAATAATCAACTCATGGCCTATCACCACCATGATTTCTGGCAACCAATGGACACTCTTCGTGAGAGAAATGAGCTCTCGGAGATGGCTAAAGAAGCGCCGCCGCCATGGTTGAGATTTAACGACATGCAGCACAAGGAAAGCTAAGAATCACGGGGATTATGAGCCTCATTGATCGACTTCTACAAGAGTTTTTGTTTGCGCTGAAGATAAAGCTAGTCAGTTTTTGAGTTACTAAACCGCCCGGACATTAATCCGTAATCGTTACCCCCATGGAATCTCCCTGAAAACGTTTTAAACCCTCTCGATTCAAAAAATCAGTGGTTTGAGCATGGTCGAGACTATTTCCTATAAAATTGACAGGCGGCGCTAACTAACTAGAAACTTCTATTTGTTCACGCGTGAATTAAGATAATGCAATGACTTTAAGGTTCCTCAAACAGACCAAAAAAATTCTCATGGAAAATCGATTTATATCTTTCTTTGTTTTTATACACATAATGTTTGCAATATTCCTCGGCCGACTATTTGCCTTTGCCCCTGATGAGGCAGGATACCTTTACACTTTCAATAACATCTATGGCAATAACACAGACCCAAACGCACAATATAGTAGTGGTTGGATTGCTACACCAAAGATATTTTTATGGGTTGCATACCTACCAGCCAAAATTATCAATATATTTGGGGTACCAGATTATCTTTCGATTCGCCTTCTATCTATTTTGCTTGCGGCTATCAGTTTGCATCTGCTTAAGGGAATTCTTGATCGGAGTATGTTTGGTCGTCAACTCTCTCAAAAATCTATTCTTATAGTTTTCTTTATCCCTTCTATATTTCTATGGACGTCAATAGGGTTGCGCGAATCTTTTATTTTCGCCGAAACGACATTCTTTCTTGCTGGACTAAATTTTCTAGTTCAGGAGAAGAACAGAAAGGCATTTATTCTCCTCTTTGCTGGCTCGTTCGGATTACTTTCGACCAAGAATTATCTGTGGGTGTGCTTAATAGCTGCAGTTATTTTGACTTGCATTATTTTTCTGTTTCAAGGAATAGAATGGCAAAAAGTTAGAAATCTGTTAATAATGGCGTTTGTTTTGCCAACCTTAGTTTTTGTTAGCACGACGTCCATATACGCCTTGAGCTTCATCTTCAAAACAAATATTTCGACCGTTAGCGAACGTTCAGGAGAATCAATAACTCAAGTTTATATAGAGGGAACAGATGGCGGAACAGGAACAGATGGCGGAACAGGAACAGATGGCGGAACAGGAACAGATGGCGGAACAGGAACAGATGGCGGAACAGGAACGGGACCTGCCAAGGAACCCCTCATTTTTCACGGTGATTCCACTTTGATCGCATTACACTTTTACTTATTAGATAACCCCAATTCTCTTTTCAGTAAAGCTTTGCAAGTGCTCGGGCTGGATAATAAGATTCAAAGTCTTTGGGATGAAAAAATTCGATCAGGCTCTATTCGAAAAGATAAGGTAGTTGCCGGAGACACCTCTTCTCTTAATGGGCGTATTCTTAAACCAGGCCAGATAAGCAATCCCAAGTCAATGTTCTGGCCAGCAGTTGTATTTCTTTTCGGTCCAATCCCTTTTGTTGACGACTCTGGCATCGCTGTAGGGATAACCTCATTAGAATCGCCGATGTGGTGGACTTTTTACACCCTCGTGTTTATTCAATTTATTAGATTTCGGCGAGTCGGAATCTTCCAGGATCTCCCTATTGTATTTACTTTAGTTTTTCTTATTGGGTTAATAGCACTTAGCGCCTTGGTAGAAGTCAACCTGGGAACCTCCTTTAGACACCGTTCTATTATTTTCGTTCCCCTAGTTTTCTTGTACGTGCGGTTAGTTCAAAGGTCAAAGGAACAAATAGAGTCCGGCAGGGACTGATCTAGGAACCAAGGTGGCTTGGGCCGGGATCGAACCGGCGACCTAACGATTTTCAGTCGTTCGCTCGTACCAACTGAGCTACCAAGCCAACAAAGATCTTGCTAGCAGTTG
>Ga0209550_10002178_pt1 | contig 18867 bp, 21 predicted proteins | sample LauGreSuBDMM15SN_2_FD_187567 | JGI IMG/M metagenome (GOLD analysis project Ga0209550, IMG submission 187567) | Freshwater lake microbial communities from Lake Michigan, USA - Su13.BD.MM15.SN (SPAdes) (version 5) | ecosystem: Environmental > Aquatic > Freshwater > Lake | place: Lake Michigan...
ATAATCCTTACAATCAATATAATCCTTACAATCAATATAATCCTTACAATCAATATAATCCTTACAATCAATATAATCCTTACTCTTATAGGACTCCATATATGGTAAAAAACCTAGTCAAAAAAGATAATGTAGATAATTCACAATTGGCTTATTATGTTACAGTGTATATGGAGCTTCACCCGGGCACGACTATTACACCTGCAGAATCCAAAACGTTAAAATGTAGACAAAAATGGAACTCCATAAGAAAGGCTTATGCAGATATGGTAGGTAAACCATACATTATACCACCTGTTTATCAAGAGCAACCCACCAAAGAAACAAAACAAAATATAACAAATAAAAATTACAAACGTCCGCCAGCTACAATAAAAAATAATACAAGAAAAAGGGTTTACTAATATTGCCGTGTAAATGATAAAATAATTAAATAAATATTATCATAATCGAAAAATAATATTTATTTATCAAAATTGTATTTATCAAAATCGAACTTTGCAAATGTCTCTTTTTGCATTTTTCGTTGCTTTTCTCTCTTTGCCTTTTCAAGAACAGCAATCGCTGCGGCCAATTCAGGTTCAGAAACAGTATTATCATCATTCGTGTCAATCAATTTGTGAAGCACTCTACAACTGTGAGGCACAATGCACAATGGACTTTCCTCATTAAATAAATAATCGGATAAAATCGTAAATACTGCTGTTAGACCTAGGGCAGTGTAAATATCACGAGTACCCATCCACGCCATAGCAAATACTAATAATTGCTTACTAACAGTCCATTTCATATATTCTTCCGTTGATTTACTAAACTGAATAGTAATAAATTTAGAACCTATATTGAGAAGAATCATAACTACACCTGCAAAAAATTTGCTATTATTTAAATACATAATATGATGGTTTAAATAGGAAATACCATTTAACAAAGGTGTAAAAACTGATGTTTCGCCGCCCAATTGATTGTGTAGAAAATGTTCCTTCCCATTATTTATATTAGGAGTATTATTTGTAACAGATGTATTAGGTTGAACAGAATTCATTATACTAAAATAACATATTATTATATTTTTTCATTTTTATATTATGCCGAATTTTCTAAAAAGATTTGAAATTTTAGAGGTTGTTTTGTCGTAAAACCCCTCGCTAATTATGCGTGTATTGCGTATTACTGGTCTTACAGTTTCTCGTATTTTAGATGTAAATGATTCCGTATTAGGTAATGAATTTATATACGAAAAAAGTATTATAATGAAAAATAAAAAACACACATATAGATAATAACTCATATATATTGTAAATATATTTACTATATTTACTAAAAATCTCACTAACAAGTCCCTTTATTGGAATAATGAAAATTTGGAAGTGAACAAAGATTTGTCCACAGGTTCCACATCGTCATCTTGACTACGTGCATTATTTAAAACAGGCACCTCGTTGGAACTTTTGCCGCGTAAAATAGTTCCTTCCCTATCAATAATATTAAAACCTTCCCTTCCTCTTACTGGTTCAACAGTGGTTGCATCTACCGCAGAAACTATAGTAGATGTAGTAATTGTATTCTCATCCGGTTTATTGTGTGTATCTTTTTGTGCCGGTTTTGTAACCGTTGGTATACTAGAACTATGATTCGACGTATCTAAATTTTTTAATCCTTCCATATATCCTATATTGCTCTGACCAACCATAATTATTACTAATAAAACAGAAACCACTCCAATAATTTTATTTGTATAACTTATTCCTAAAATAAACACTATAAGGAGCGCACGCCCTAAAAAGGTATCCAATAAAAAATCGAATACCCTACTCTGACTCAATAAAATAACAAGAATAAGTGTTCCAACTAAACCCATATTATTTTTACTTACTAATTGAAAGTCCATTATATAAATAAAGTTATATAATTTATTTTTGTAAAATTTAATTTGAGTGTGTTTGGTAAATTATTATCTAAATTTTTATTAAGAGAATGTCTTTAGCAATGTTTGCTGCCCCATTTGATGATAATATAGAATCAAATAATCAAGATAATAATATTATGAATAAAAAAAGACGCGCGCATAGTAGAACACAAAAAATGTATCCTAAAGAGAGTTTTGACACAAATAAAGTGAACTCAGTTTTAGAAAAAATACATAATAATTTAGATAGTGATGATGATATAGATGCATTTAATCCACCTCCTAAAGCGGTGTCTTCTGGAGTACAAAGAACTATTCCGGAAAAAACATCCCCTGAATCGATGATGAATATGACAAATAACAATGACTTAATGTTTAGAACATTAGGTAGAGCTCCGCAACCAAATTTCGAAGGTTCAGATAACCTAGATTTAAATGATTATGGAAATTACGGGGATAGTAAAGCATCAGAAGAATATTATAAACGTGTAATACCTGGATACACCGAGCAAAAAAAAACAATCAATAAACCTTACTATAATACAACAAATTATTCCATTCCTGAAATATCTAGTCCAGATGTATTGTTACAGAAGTTAAATTATATGATAACTCTTTTAGAAGATCAACAAGACGAGAGAACAAACAATGTTACAGAGGAAGTAATTCTTTATTCGTTTTTAGGAATATTTATAATATTTATTGCAGATACTTTTGTAAGGGCTGGTAAATATGTAAGATAGTATTAGAACCGTCAATTATTATAAATAACTTTCTTCATTTGCATAAATAAATATAAATAGAAACAATTTAAACCAAAAACACTATATTAGTGTAACAAAGTAAATGACCAAATACATAATCATTCATAATAAACACGAAGGTTGTTATGATTATAAATGTTATGAAGACGAGGAGTCAAAAATTCGTTTGACATCTATAACAATTAACCCACCTAAAATATTTATGTTTACGAATCGAGATGAAGCGCAAGATTTCTTTGAAGATTATATTAATGATGTAGATGTAACAGATGTTAGATGCAAAAAAGGTGAAGAAATTGAACACAATAAGTATTGCACTTGCGGGATTATTGAGATGGATGACGATGATAATCCTATTTTGTTTTACAATAAGAAAAATCAGATTTTTTTACTCGAAGAGGGTCCAAAGGTATTTACTCCTCCTGGAGAATTAAAATGTGATATAAAGAATTTTAACTTAACGAATAAGATTTTAAGACGATGCAAGACTTTGAGCAAAGAGCAAAAAGAAAGGTATATTGAGTTAGGAAAGTACTGTCAAGATTGTACTTCTGTTGATATTGAAGATTATGAAAATGCACAAATAAAGAATAGTTTGCCAAATGAAAATATCAATGCAATTATCAAAGAAACACCCATAGTTAATACGCAAAATATAACAAACGAAATTATTTCAACATTAGGAAATGATATTAAAAATGAAAATAATAAGGTAAAAGCACCTACTACAAAAAAACAACCAAAACAACCAAAACAACCAAAACAACCATCTATCGCAAAAGATAAAGAAACCAATAAAAAAACATCTTCAAGTAAAAAGACGGAAATTTCTAAGAAAACGGCTAACATAAAAATAGAAATGAGTGATGTTATTGTTGATAATGCAGATAATTCAGATGAAGACTAATAATTATAAGTTATATATTTATTTTAGTTATTATTTTAGTTATTATTTTAGTTATTATTTATTTTACATTAGTTAATTATTAACACCTTATTTGCGCGAAAAGTCGGATATCCAAAATTATAAAAAAAATATGCAGTTGGGCTTATAATTAAGGGTGTCGTTTTTTGTTTAATATTAGCAATGATGATATTGTTGTCTGATATTTCTTCTATTGCAGAAAACCCAAACCCATTTTCAGAAGCTATTTTCCAAAAGGATACCTTAAACCCTTGAATAAAAATATTGTCTTCTGTATCACATATAGATGCAAAACAGCTCAATACTTCTATACCTTTTTCTACCTGAACACACGATTTACGGAAAAAATATGCACAAATTATATTATCATCTGCAAGAACCGCATAAATATAAATATTCTTGGTCTGGATCAGTTCAATGATATTTGAAACCTCTGTATTAATTACAATATCAAACTTTTTGCTATGTCCTTTTATGAAATTAAATAAAAAATGAAAATTCTGCGCATTAATTTCAAGTAATTTGTATTGAGAAGAAAGTTCTGAGGGTTTTGTCCAGGTAGTAACAGGAAACCCATAAGTAGAATATACGCATAGAGGGACTATTCCGGTTAATTCGTCTTCCCTCTTAAACAAGGATACAACAATATTTTTATTCAAATGTCGTTGGTTATAGTGATGGGTTTGAATCACTTGTGGAGCAATCCCTTTTTTACGGTGTAATTTATCTACGCATAAGTAATCTACATAATAAGCACGAAATTCTGCATTTTGATCACCATTATGTATCACAATATAAACAGGTCGAGAAGTCATTGCACCAACAACTTGTTTTCTAGTAATTGTTGAACCATTTTTAACATCTATTAAATAGTCGTCCTCATTATAAAAAGAAATAAATGTTGTATCATTATGACCACTTAAATATGGTGTTATATTTTCTATTTGTGGTATAAAAATGTTATCCTTATTCTGAAGATAATTACCTTTAATTAAATTAGCAAAAGTCTGGATTTGCAAGGAAGATAATTCTGAATAAACAAGAGTCTCAATATTTTTAAAATTTGTATATTTATTTTTTTCAGGTAAAAAATCATCTATAATGCCAGGCGTTTTTAACATATAACCAATATCATATATATGAAATACTGGTTGAATAGCCCAGAAACCGAATTTTAACCGTATATAAATATATATTAAAAATAAAATAAGCACACCAAAAAATAATATGTAAGATAAATATTCCAACATATTATTTGTTTGTTTTAAAATTTATATTGAATAACTTATATATGTTTATTTTATATAGTTACGTGTGAATAATAATTTGTAATTTTATTTACTGAATCATTTGCCTCCTTTTCCACATTTTTGAGTGCATTTTCATATTGAAAACGTTTTACACTTTCTTCATAAACTACCACCGCATCCTGTTTATTTTTAAAATCACCTATATGAACTTTTTTATTTTCCAAATCTTTATAGTGTGTAAAAAAATACTTGATTTTCTCTCTAGTAGAAGGATGAATATCGGAAATGTTTCTATAACTGGAATAAGTTGGGTCGACTTTTTTAGACGGAAACAAAATTAATTTCGGGTCGACCCCTGCATCATCTTTTGTTTCTAGAAGACCAATTAATTTACACTTAATAGTGCATCCAGGGACCAATTCGTCTTCCATCAAAACAACGGCATCAATTGGGTCACTATCTTCGCTTAATGTATTTGGAATAAAACCATAATTAAACATATATTTAAAGGGAGTATATAAAATTCTGTCACAAATTAAGGTTTTTTGTTCCTTATCGTATTCATATTTGATATGACTATTTTTTGAGATTTCAATAAATACATCTACCTCAAAATCAGTTTCCAGTTGTACATCAATTTCCGTCATCTTTTTCCCCAAATTAATAAATACACTTGAATCAATATTTACCATTTGTCCCTCCATTTGAATAAATATAAATACTTATTTATATTCTTTTTGTTATATAAGGATATTTGTTCTTTTATACAGGCTGTGAAATAATTTGAATTGGATCTTTATTGCGAATCATTTTACATAAACCACAAGTATTGCACGTGTATATGATTACAGAAGTGTTATCTAGAACTCCTGCAGCATCTCCAAAGAAAAATTGACCTACACCTGAACGTACTTTTGATTTATCAAGCGTACCAATAGTTTCCTTATAATTATTACTTCCGCAAATATCACACGTAATCTCTTTACTGTTGTAATTTAATTTTACTGGACCATTAGAGCCAAAGGTTTTGCCGCCACGAAATCTTCTAGTTTTACCGCCTTTTTTATTATATTTACGCGTTGCCATTATTATATTATATTATTTTTATTTTATTTTCTTGTTTTCTCTTTTTTTTCCTTATTTTCTTGTTTTCTTTTTTTTGTTTCCTTATTTTCTTGTTTTCTTTTTTTTGTTTCCTTATTTTCTTGTTTTCTTGTTTCCTTGTTTTCTTGTTTCCTTATTTTATCCTGGTTTTACAAAAATATAGAGATATTGGTTTTCATACGCACATTTTACCAAGTCTATTTTACTGTCCAAAATAAACCCACAATCTTTTGCAATAGAAACAATAGTTGATGTATCTTCCATATATAAATTCTGTTTTTGTTTACGTATTTTGCCATCATTGAATTTAAATTTTTCGTCAAAGTACGCCATATTATTTGCTTTATCTAAATTAAAATTGGAAGAGTAAACAAAATCGTTAAATGTTACTGTTGTTTTTGTAATTCTTTCTTTGGCATATTTTTGAGGAGAAACAACATATAATGGATTACCTGGGGGTAAAATAGGATCAAACGTCTCTCTATCAACCATATGAACAATCAAATAACCTCCAGGCATTAACCAGTCCATACAATTATCAAAGAATCGTCTTTTGTCTTTAAAATAATAGATTGTAAAATACAAACAAAGTGCGTGTGTTAATGAATGAAATTTCAACACGTGACTATCGAGCGCATTTCCTACTTGAAAAACAGAATTTGGGTGAGAATTCTTTGCCTTTTTAATCATATCAGGAGAAACATCAATACCAATAACCTTATAATTTTTGGAGGATAAATCTGCTACGTGATGTCCTGTACCACAACCAATATCAGCTATTACACTGGAATCTTCTAGAGAAGTACTGTTTATTATTTGGCCTACTTCATAATCATTTTTAACACTATTATAAACTAAATAATCGTAAATATCAACGTAAAAGTCATCGTAAACGGCTTGATCTTCTTTATAAATAATTTTTTCTGTAGAGTTAGTCATACTTTCTTTCACTGGCATAACAGACTTAAAAAATACAATTACCGCCAAAAGAAATGCCATAAATACTAATATTTTCCCAAAATTGGACAATTTATTATAAAAATGCATAACCGGATTGAATAGTTTCATCTATATGTATTGTTGTTATTTTTTTTGTATATTTTTTATTATATGAGTGATTCAGAAATAAATGATATAAGAGGCGCGGGCGACTTTAAAGGAATATCATTTTCAAAATTTAAAAAAACGGATGTTAAAAAGGAATTGCTAAATAGTTTAATTAGTTCAAAAATAGAACCTTCTTGTTATTGGAGCGCAGAATTAATATGTGCTGGTCATTATAGTGATTTGTGGGAAATGATAATCTTTTTTTATACAAAATATGTTCATTTAGGAAACTCTAAAATTGCTATTTATTTAGAGTTAAGAATTCAAAATTTTAAAGATATTGTACATAGTGGTTATGTAAATAATGAATTAAGAATGCGTAATCACGAAAAAATAAGACGTTTATTTTGTGAAATAATGTGTGTATTATGTGATGCAAAAAGAAAACATAGTTTCGACACGGTTAAAATAAAAAAAGAAGATTTCGATATGACACAATTACGCGACAGGTTTAAAGCACCTAGCAATAAATATGCGCAAGAAATATTGTTGGATGAAGATCCCAAAGAATTAATTCCAGCTGTAAATGAAATAGCATATAATGTTTCAGAAGAAAGCAAAAATATAATGCAAGCGTGTTACTGGGTGGAGTGGTTTATTGAATTTGAAAGTGTTTGCAAGGCAAAAAAGGATAAAATCATTTGTGAGAGAAGAAATTTTGCAAAGGTCGAACCAAAATACCAAAAAGACCTTATATGGATCTTATGGGATTTATTTCTAATCGAAGCAGCAAAAAGGTCAAAAATAATTAAAAAAACAATGGAGGCGCTTCTCTCTTTATTTACATTGAGATATATGACTGGGTGTCACAAAAAGCGAAGAAATATAATTTATTTTGCGGTTTCGTTGTTGTGTGAAAATGTAACGAACAATGAAGAAATAATGCGTCCATCCCAACAGGAAATCGCAAGTAATATTCTGAAAAAAATAAATTTAATTTATAAACAAATAAAGAAAAACGAAGAGTCTCCTGGAACAGAATATTTATTCAAAGATATGAAATCCAGTAATTTAGAAAAAACAATTGAGAAATTGGAAACAATGAATACATTTGGAGAGACATTTATTCCCAGATTATAAATATATTCTAGATATGTAAACTATAAATAGAATAAATTATTTATATTATATATAATGGCAAAACATAACAAAACAAATAAAACAAATAAAACAAATAAAACAAATAAAACAAATAAAACAAATAAAACAAATAAAACAAATAAAACAACTGGCGGTAAAGCTACTAGAAGAGTAAGTGAATCAACAAAAGAATCATTCACTGCGTTTCAAAAAGAAATTACAATTAAATTTCTTGAAATGATTTTGTTAATTAAGTTATATCACTGGAAAACTCACAGTTATTCTACACATAAAGCTACAGATGAGTTGTATTCTAAATTAAATGCAAATATGGATAGTTTTATCGAAATACTTTTAGGAAAGTCTGGTAATCGTACAGATTTGAAGAATAAAAATAGCATACAATTATTAGATTTAACTTCTCAAGAAGAATTAAAGAGAGAAATAGAGACATTTAAATCTTATTTAGTTGGACTAAGTGATAATAAATCAATGAAAAGTATGTCTAATACTGATTTGTATAATATTCGCGATACAATTTTGGGCGATTTAAACCAATTTTTGTATTTATTAACCTTCAAATAAATTTTCGATGCGAATATATAATAAAAATTAATATATATTTTTATTATAATGGAAAATACCAATAATTTGTCAAATTCAATATTACAACCGAGTGAACCATCTATTCTATCTTCAAGCACTAATTTATCGGGAGAGTCAAATACCGGATTTTTTGATTTTTTAACAAATATTAATTTAACAACGTGGTTAATTATTGTTTTGATTTTAGCATTTTTGGGGTTTAATATTTTTCTTTATTTAGCCAAAGGAACAGAAGATATTGCTAATTTTTTTAAACCATTAATCGAAAAGATTTTTGGAACAGCACTAGAAGTAACAGGTAAAACAGTAGATGTTCCTGCAGAAGGTGCTAAAGAAGTTGTAAGTGGAACAGCAAATGTTGTCAATGCAGGATTAACTAGTGTACAAGATATTATTCCAACCACTGCAAATTCGTCTATTCATTCAGAGAAATACCAAGAAACAATTCAAAAACCCGATGTAACCTCAAAAAATACATTAAACCGTGCTTTAGATTCATCTCATCGTAAATCGTCCGATGATGACGATGACGATTATGAAGCGCACGAGGCTTCTAGTTCTATTCTTAAGTCTGGATGGTGTTACATTGGTGAAGATAGAGGATTTCGTAGTTGCGCGCAAGTAGGCGTAGATGACAAATGTATGTCGGGGGACATTTTCCCGAGTCAAGAAATATGTGTGAACCCAAACTTACGTATGTAAATAAAAGAAACAACAAAATAATCCTAAATACTATGTAACTATATTAGATGCTAAGGATTCTATTGTATTGCTCAACGCTGTAACATAAAATTGTGTACCAGGCGAAATACTATTTATAGTAATACTAGTAGTTGTGTATGGCAATGAAAGTATTTTCGCATTATTTTGGTAAATATTATAACTAGAAATAGGCATACACGTATTATTATTTGATGACCAAGTTAACGTTATAGAAGATGCCGTTGTTGTAGACTTTGTTAATATAGGTGCAACAGGTGTAACCGCACTAACTAGTTTAGTGTACCCTTGTGGCCATTTTGTGCCACTACTACTCATAACAATACGTTGTCTTGGAAACCACGAATTCAGTCTTGCGTCCCAATAAAGATTTTGAATTTTGCCTGGAACATCAGAACAAGTTGTAGGATAACGATTATTTGAACAATCTACCGTTTGTATTACTGTTTGACTGCACGGATTTTGATAAGTACCATTAATTAAATTACCGCCATCTTGAAAAACGTTATTTGGGCAATCAACTGGTATTGGTGCATAATATTGATATGGTCCTGATACATTTCTACTGATATCGCTATAAATATTCAATGATGGTTGTTGAAATGGTACATTACTGTAATTTATACGTTGCAAATAATTAATATTAGGGTTGGTATACTCCTCATTCTGTGTAGCAAATGTTTTTTTTCTATTTACCCATAACCCTTTCACTACTTGGGTATATCGTTGTTTTTTTGTTATTCGATTGCTATTTCCTTTATATTGCAAGACATTTCCTTTATAATTCATATTATCTTCACACTGAAAATTTGTACCATTTGCAAAAGTTATAGGATTTTGAAGTCTTGACCAAACTTTTGCAGGCGTTGGGTTGTAATTAGAATTGGGCATCTGTATTATTTACTATATTATATAAATAATAAATAATAAATCGTCCATCATAAATCTTATACTGTAAAATGATGATGTTATTTTATTTTAGATTTACATTAAAGTTGGGTTATATGAATCTCCTGATCCATAGAAGAACCAACGCAAAGACAAATAATTGAATAATTTGTCGTTCATTCCATTGGAACCAACCATTTTAGTATTAGGTCCATATTCTGATATTCTTTGTATTGCTGCAGTTCCTAAAGAATAATCATAATACCACAGATTGGATATATATCCGTTGAATCCTCCATTCATACCCACATAAACATCTCCATAATTTTGTTTTGGTACACCGACTAAATTGACACTTCGTGCGATGGTTCCATTTACATATACATCTAATGTAGTATTTTTACAACGAATAATAATATTTACCCATTTATTAAGAGGAATATCTGGAATAAGAACTTCTTCATTAATAACATTGAATGTATTCATCATAACAACCAGAGTATTCGTATTAGGTGCAATATATAATCCAGGAGCGTTATTTGGGTGAACAAGTCCGTTTTCTTGCAAATTATTATTTCCTTTACTAAAAATATGTTTATATGTTGAGCTATGTCCCGAGTCATTCAAGTTATTGATAAATATCCAGACAGACCAAGTAAATTCAATACCTTCGTTTTCATTAACAGACCTATAAATAGGGACCGCGCCATTATTGCTAGGATCTTGATGGAAAATCACCATTTGACTAGCATCCACCATACCATTTATTAGACGAGGAGATTTGCTTGGAGATAAAAAGTAAGAGAGAATATTTATACCTATTTTAAACAATACAATAAATCCTAATAAAACTAATATTAAAAAAGCGAATTTTGCTACTAAACTATTGGATTCTAAAAAATCATTCATTCCAAAAGTTGGCTTATTTGTTGAAAAAGAATTAAATACTCCATTATTACTCATTTGTATATATTATACCGACAAAAAGAAAAATCCTAAAGGCAAAAATAATGAAACCACTATATAATTTATATAGTTACGCTGCTTTGTGTATTACCATTTTGCACTAAAGATAGTTGTAATTGGTAGCCATTAAACATACTGAAAAAATCAGAATATCCTTTCGAATAAATGTTCCAAGCATCCTGCGGATTAAGAGAGTTTGGAAAATATTGAAATTTAGATGTCCAACCGTTGAAACCACCATTAGGAGTAACATAGACATCGGAGCTATTGTTCACATTTGCAACACCTGGTAACAAGCAGGTTTTCACTAACTTGCCGTCAATATAAATGTCCATAGATCTCCCATAAACACTTACAACCAAGTTTACCCATTTTTGTATAGGAACATTTCCTACGGAACAAGTATGAACAACCGAATGACCTCCTGTTGTAGTAGGTTGTTGGTTTATACCTGGAAAACACCCTAAAGAAACGGAAATACTGTTATCCGATGCGCCTAAAACAACCGCAGGACAAGGATCTACACCATTTACACCAGGTACAGAACCGCTTCCAGGTGCACTAGGTGCGCCCATTCTACCAAAAATCACTTTAGATTCTCCATAACGATAGTTCCAGTCATTTATATAAAACCATATAGAATACGCAAAATTTCCTGAAGCCACAGAATTTCCATTTGTCGCTAAAGAGGTTGCCTTTATTGTACTTGATACGGTTCCATCTTGCAAATTTTGTAGTGTGTTTGGTTGAGCAAATATATATCTTAAAAACATTAAAATAAGTACTATTACCAATATTGTAATTACTATACCTAAAGGACTCATTGTATAATATAGATTTAGAAATTTTCTATTTTTTTATAATTAAAATACAGTTTAATTATAAAATTAATCAAAACAAATATATTCTTAACATCAAATATATTCTTAACATCAAATATATGTATTCATTATCTATTATAACCAACAATTGAATCAATTACCTTTCAATATAGTTGTGTTTGAATCATTTGAAACTGGAGGCGTTTTATCTTTAACAGTGTTATATAAATAATATATATTTGATGCAGTTAATGGATGGCTAAAATAAACTACATTGCAAATGCCGCCTTTTATGCCATTATCTTGTCCAATCGTTAAATTATCTATTGTATAATAAGGGACAACGCCAATATCAGATTTAACTAATTCACCATTCAAAAATATATCTAAAACACCACCATTATAATTAATAATGAAATGATTCCATTTTTGCAAAAGCACATTATTTTTAGTGTAAAGTATTCTATTTCCATTATCATCAAAATCGGTAAGTTTGTTTTCGGTATTTTTTGATTGGTCTTTTTGTTGCATTGTTACCATTAACGTATTATCTTTAGCATTATATAGTACATTTGGTTTATTACCAAAATTTAATAATGATGTATATTTTGTATAAGATTCGTTGGTATTCGGAGGCGCAGAATCTATAAAAACCCAAAAAGAAATACCATATTGATAATCAAATTTGTCTTTACCGTTTAATTCTTCAGCGTTACCTAAAGAATGTTGTGAATCTATATTAACTGGATTATTTACTAACTCCTTTCCTCCTTGAACACTTAATAAATGCGTTATATGCGGAAATTCTAAATAGGATACTAGTGATGCAACCGCTATAATAAGCATTAATACGGAACCCATTGTTGTTGAGTTATATTCGCCAACTAAGAATTTTCCTATAGTATCAAATATACCGTTAAAGAAACAAGGGATATAAAAAATAATGTTAATAATCATTGTAAAGAATGCATTTTTTTTGGAATTACCAGAAGCGGTAGGTAATCGTACAATGAGTGTTTTATAAATTAAACCAAGAACTATAATGACTAGCAATAAATTTAACACAAAGCTTATTATACCAGATTTACTAGATAAACTATGTATGTTATAGAGAAGCCAAAAAATAATTAATCCTGAAATAACTATACCAAATAAGAATAGGAGTGCTCTTTTAAACAAATTCATTTTATCATTAACAAACATGTTATTCGATAATTCTGGAAATTGCATAGCACCAATCATAATACCCCAAACGACACATATCAATAATAAAATAATCATTGACGCAGCAGAGGTTGCCTTGTCGTTAAAAAACCCGCCAGGATATGTAGATATTACTACGGTAATACTTGCAATAAATATAAAAAAAAGAATAGTTCCGTAAGTGGATATATTTGAAAAATTATTTAAAAAATTACTGTACGTTGCACCTTTTTCTGACTGGGCTGTTTTGTCTGGTAAACCAATAACTATGAGTAAATATAAAAATGCAAACACTGAAGTGATAATAGTTAGTAACAAAGTGTATCCAAAATATTTTTGAATATATCCTCCTGGATCAATATTATAATAAATAATAAAAATAGTAATCATACAAAAAAACATAATCATTGTTTTTATTCTTTCATAATTCACGTTAAAATCACTCACGTAATTTTGTGAAAACCCTTTAAATAGAAAAAATATACTAGTTATAGCTGTAATGGGGGCTATAATATATGCATAACTATTAATTGTATCCTTCGACATCATAGTAAAAAATAAAATTAAAAAAATTGTATAAATAATTAAATAAGATACGTTACTTATTTGTAAAAAAAGGGTTTTTAATTCTTTTAAACTGGGTAAAGTAGCAATACAAAGAGTAAATACTAATATAGTAAAAAATAATACAATAAATACCTCTCCTACAATTTCTTCTTGAGATTTACCTATGGATGACTTATTAAATGGATTTGGAACTTTACACAAGAAACAAATTAAAACAATAATTAAAAATATAATCATTGCTATTATAGCATAAAATACTTTGGGTGTTTTTAATTCTGGTAAAACATTAATTTTATTTATTTCATTTGTATTTTTATTATCCATATATTACTATATATTACTATAATAGAATATTATTTCTGCGAAACCTTTTGCAAAAGATAGAAATAGAACCAAAAACCATACGTAATACATAATAAATCAGTCCGAGTTAAAGATAACGATTACATTATAAATTACAACAAAAATTACATTACAACTATAGACATATGTCCTAATGCGGCGATTATATGTAATAAAGAATGGTATTTGTCTGAGACGTTTTTATCGTTACAATAACAATATTTTTGAAAAAAATAACCATAATAATATAGATAAATGGTAATTAAAAAAGATAAAACGATAAAAATAGCGTAAATGCCTTGGCTATAATGTTCAATTTTCAAGCATTTTTTGTAAAATAAATAACCTCCATAAATAAATATCGAGAAAATTGCAGTTTTATCTACAATAAGCGTGTATATATTACTATAAGAATGATAAATAATGGATGTAACAAATAAATATAAAAATAAATAAGAATATATATAATAAGAGTAATATAACGCTAATGACGAATTTATTAGAAAAATAAAACTGGAGTAAAAACACGATTTAGAATTTTTATATTGGGTTGCTTGCTTTTGTTTGTTATGTGATTCTTGTTTGTTATGTGATTCTTGTTTGTTATGTGATTCTTGTTTGTTATGTGATTCTTGTTTGTTATGTGATTTTTTATTTATATTTTGGTGTATATCTATATCCATATATTATAATATTAGAATATTTACACTCTAATATTATTTCTTATTCAAATTATTTACATATTTTCACTCGCTGTTTTTTTCCCGTGGCAATTTCTACAAAGGGCTATCAAGTTTTGTACATCATTACCCCCGCCATATTCCAGTCGTAATTTATGGTCTATTTCGTAAGTATGATCCAATTGTGATTGACAGTGTCCGCATTTCCAATCTTGATTTGCAGCTACGTATTTTTTCTTTGTTTCACTTACAGAACGTTTTGTACCATTTTTCCCTGAAGTGGCAATTCTTCCATCACCGCCAAAACCTGTAGTAATTTGTGAAGGTAAAAAACCATTTAATGATTCCATAAAAGATTGCGAGTCTTCTTCTGAATCAGGTGCTGTTGTAAAATCCATAATTGGACTTAACATATCCATTGATGATTTATCGATGGGCATAAACTTCACTACATTATTTGCATATAGAAGCATATCTCTGCCTTTTTGCGGATTTCTTTTTAATAATATATACACACCTAATCCAAGAATTACATAAAAAATCATTTTGTAATACTTTTTAAACGATAATAACATTTTCGTATATTTTCCATCTGTATACGCGTTGTATACAAAAAAAGCTGTTAAACCTAGTATAAATATTTCCAATCTCATTTATATATAATACTATTTAATATTACATATAAAATTTATTTCGTCACGCAACTATACGATTATAATATAATACATTTAACGTTTACGGTGCATTGGTTTTGCTCCCTCCCTCTTCTTTAATTTACTGACTAACCCAGCGCCTTCGGTAAATGGTTCCTTACCATAAGCACCTTGTAAGCGAAGAGCTCTCAAGAATTGTCTGTGTTCCTGAGAAAAAGCATAGATTCCAAAAATACCTAATGCAATAAAGATATAAGGCAACAAAACTAAACCCCACGAAAGCATCTTAAACCCTTTACTGCACAACCATCCTAAAAGAAAAGTCCAAATAAAAGCAAAGAACATTTTAACACCAACGGCTAAAACTCCGACACCATTAAATAACGCAACAATAGAACCAACAACTGCGATCGCAAAATAAATTTTAGCTGGGGTGCAAAGTTTACTAAAATCCTTCAACATTTTTATATAATAATAATATATTTTTTATTTTAGAGATAAGAAAATAGGGTTTCTAAATCTTTTTTGTTTTGGTCTACGTTTAAAAGTTAAATTTGATTTTATTTTATATTTATTAAATGTATTATTTCTAATTAAATTTCTCTTTGTTTTTAAAGTTCTTTTTATATGGTAAGATGTGTTGTTTTTTGATTTTGACGCATAGTTAGTTTTACTATTGTATATGTTTTTTGAAGATTTAATTAATTCTCCAACATTATTTGTATTTGTATTTGTAATTGTAGAATTTATACTAAGTTTATCACTTTGAATTGTTCCTTTTATTTGAAATTGTATTAATCCTCCTAAATCATTTAAATCTTTATACAAGAGATTTATGTCTATCTTTGTAATTCGAGGTTTGTATAAATATTCTACAAATAAATATTGTATTTTATTAAATATTTTTAATTCATTCTCTGATAATGCGGTATAATTGTTAAATAATAATTCAATAATTGGGAAATATAGTGCAATAAATCCCCAAATATCCACAATTTTAATAAATACATTGTCCAAATAATCCCTCAAATTTAATGTTCCGTCATTCCTAAATTTCGTATAATGAACCAATACATTCACAATGTAATTGACAATATATTCCATTGTTATTTGTGTTTCGACTACAGTTGGACGGTCACTCACTGCAATATTTGTTAAACTATTGCTAAATAATGTGTACATCATTTCATTGATAAATTTGTAGTGACCTGCACCGCGCTCTTTCATCCAAAATGATACATAATCAATAACAAAAGGTGTTAATCGCGCTTCCTCTGGTTTTCCGCCGTCTTTAATGAAATTTGTGTATTTTTCAACAAAGGAATCAGAAAAAAGAATAACTGAAAATGGTACATTAAATTGTAAAGGTCGATTTCTCCACGTTTTTGGAAAAGCTTCATTTTTAAATGGTTTATATTCTGTGCATAACCCCCAATCGATTAAACGAGTTTGTATTTTTTTCACCGCCCTTACGGATTCATCTACTAAAACATTTGAATCTTTAATATCACAATGGTATATATTTTTATTGTTCATTGGAATAATTCCTTTTTTAAGTAACTTAACTAAGCTTCTATGAAGTACATATACTTTTTCGAATGTTCCATTGTTATATATATAATCATCTACAGGTACACCTCCATTAGGTATATTTAATGATAATAATTTATCCAGATTTTCATTTATATTTTCCTTTGTTATTTTATCTTTTGGTAATGCAGTGCATTTTTTTGAATAATCTGTTAAATCAGTTTCAGTTAGCTTCTTTGGTTTGCAAAGGGTAGCGTCATAAATCAAATAATAATCCTGATAATTTTTAATAGTCTTGAGTTTTTGTTTGATGGAATTAATTTCTTCGTATTCTTCGGTCGCGTGTCTTTCTGACATTAATTTTGAGATTTTTCCATTAGATCGATGTGTTTCTCCTTCACATTGTAACGCGGGACTAAATACGCAACCGTACCCACCAGATGCCAACACATTACCCCCTTTGTTATTTTTCATTATTATATATAAACTATACATAATAATAATTTTATTTATATTGTAGTCTAGTATATACTGTAGTATAAGGTATTATAGTATAGTATAAGGTATTATAGTATAGTATAAGGTATTATAGTATAATATATAGTATAGTATTAATTACTTTTATTTATCATATAAATAATAAATGGCTCCTCCAATTCCAATTATAATACATAAATATATTACTTTCTCTCTAATTTTATAATATTGGTTAAGTTTTTCATCGTATGATTTATATTCATCGTAATATTTTATGAAAAAATCATTTAAATTAATTTGCGGTTTTTCCAGTTTTTCATTTATCTTATTATGAATGAAATGCATCCAACGAACAAATGAATCCCTATTATCTAAATAAGGAGTTATTGGATATTTATCTATTAATTTACTAAATTCACTGGAAATTTCTTCAACTGGAAGAAATAGCGGTAAATTCTGGACGAACTCGTAATATTTCTTCTTGGTGACGGCGTTGGGATGATGTGGATAAGTCATAGCTAATGTATGTAAAAAGAACCAATAATGAGGTCCCCACACTTTTGGATCTAAATAAACGGTAGGCATTAATATTTTGAGTTATAAAAAATATAGCGTTTAAATGCAACAAATTCAAAATGTAATGTAAATGTTAAATCGCCTACTGTATAAATTGTCCAAGGTTATTAACGGCGTGTGATCCCAAGTTAGAACCAAGGCTAAACCCGTATGCAGCTGGATCATTTGTTCCACTGTATTTTGGTAAATTAGTTGTATTAAAACTTAAATCAATGTCTGTGTTATTAAATACGGTGGCATTATTAAACATATTATCCATATTTTTTACTTGTTCTGTATTCCAATAAGGTCCCGTATTATTAAGATATTTATTAAATGTTATTGCATTTTGGAACATACTTTCCATATTAGTTACTTGAGAAGTATTGAAATAAATATTTACGTTTAAGCTTGAATCGTTAAAAAACATATAATTCATATTTTGTACATTATAAGTATTCAGTGATAAATCTCTACCGCCATTATTAAATGCAAATGCGTTATAAAACATATTAGACATACTTGTAACAAGTGATGTGTTCCAGTATGATGCACTGCTATCAAGATACTGGTTGAAAGTTTCTGCATTTTGGAACATATAATCCATATTATAAACTTTTTCTGTTTGCAAATATAATGGTACATTTAAACTTGTATTGTCTTGAAACATTGAAGCCATATCTGTTACACCAGAACAATCCATAACTAATGGTACACCAC
>Ga0209550_10002179_pt1 | contig 18863 bp, 16 predicted proteins | sample LauGreSuBDMM15SN_2_FD_187567 | JGI IMG/M metagenome (GOLD analysis project Ga0209550, IMG submission 187567) | Freshwater lake microbial communities from Lake Michigan, USA - Su13.BD.MM15.SN (SPAdes) (version 5) | ecosystem: Environmental > Aquatic > Freshwater > Lake | place: Lake Michigan...
CCACCGCCGACCTAAAGCCGGCAGTGACACCCCTTCCCCGGTGTCACTTTCGTTAGATCCGTCGGCCGGCGGTGACCAGAGATGAGAGATGAGTTAAAAAAAGAGTTAACAATTAAATTAACAAGATAAGAAAATGGGGGAGTAGATGAACAATGCAAGTGCGCAACATATATCTGTAATGCTAGAACGTTGCATTGAACTACTTTCTCCAACTATCTTGCTAAATAAAAAACCAGTAATCATTGATTGCACTCTTGGTTTAGGCGGCCATACCGAAGCACTACTTGAAAGATTTCCATCACTCACCATCATCGGGATTGACCGCGATCAGATCGCACTCGATCGTGCCGGTGCACGACTTGCTCGCTTTGGTGATCGCTTCAAGAGTGCACACGCGATCTTTGATCAGATTGGTGAGGTGGCTGCATCGCATGGAATTAACGAAGTAAATGGCGTCTTATTTGACCTTGGAGTCTCTTCAATGCAACTAGATGAAGTCGATCGCGGCTTTTCTTACTCCCAAGATGCACCACTTGATATGCGAATGGATCGCAGCCGTGGAATCACGGCATCAGAGATCGTTAATACCTATGCACCCGGTGCGCTGGTAAAGATATTGCGCACATTTGGTGAAGAGAAATTTGCAACCCGCATTGTTGAAAACATAGTAAAAGCACGCGCGAAAGCCCCACTTAACTCAACACAAGAATTAGCTGCATTAGTTAAAGAGAGTATTCCTGCCGCAACGCGTCGCACTGGAGGAAATCCGGCGAAGCGCACTTTCCAGGCGCTACGTATCGAAGCAAACGATGAATTAGGAGCGATTACTCGCGCTCTGCCGATTGCGCTGGATCTGTTAACTATCGGAGGGCGTGTAGTTGTTCTCTCCTTCCAGTCACTAGAAGATCGCATTGTTAAAGAGATATTCGTTGAAAGATCAACTTCTAAGAGTCCAAGAAATTTGCCAGTTGACCTTCCAGAATTTGCCGCCAAATTTGCCCTTGTTTCAAAATCTGGAGAAACACCATCAGATCAAGAGTTAGCGACGAATCCGCGTTCAGCCTCCGTGCGTCTGCGTGCAATTGAAAAGGTGGCGGCATAAATGGCGCTTCTAAATTCAACTGCGATAAAAGCGCCTCGTGTGCCGTTTCAAAAGATCACAGAAAGATCAGTTCAAGTATTTCTAAAATTAGTACCAAGTGTTTCAGAAGGAACACAAGCAACTCATCGCTTCTTTGCAACTTTCCTATCAGCAGTTGCAGGAGTTGGGCTACTGATACTGCTTGCCGTAAATATTCTCTTGGCGCAAGATGCTTTTACGCTCTCTGAATTAAAAGCCGAAGCGAAAGTTGTAGCAGATCAACGCGAAGCAATTAACCGCCAGATCGAAGCTGCCTCATCTCCAGAAGCTTTAGCAGCTAAGGCGCAATCGCTAGGAATGCGTCCCTCAAATTCGCTGGTTTTCCTTAATTTGGATGCGGCAGAGCAGGCCTTAGCAAATGGAGAGATCAAACGTGGGTAATTTAAATCTCGCCACTTCTAGAATCCGCGCTCTAGTTATTTTTATCTTTATATTCTTCCTGTTATTTGCCGCCCGACTCATTCAAATTCAAGCCGTTCAGGCCAGCGATTATCGCGCTAAAGCTGCGAATGAGATGAAATTAACTCGTGGAATTCCAGCAGCGCGGGGTGAAATTACCGATATCAATGGAATAGCTTTCGCCCGTAGCGTCTCTGCGATAAATATTGTGGTTGATCAGACTTTAATTACCGATGCAGGTAGGACAGCTAACTTTGCTGCTCCTTATCTGGGTATGACGGTGGCGCAAGTTCAGAGCGCAATCACAGGAACCAAGCGTTACGCATTGGTTACAAGGAGCGCTAAACCGGCAGTTTGGCGTGATCTAAGCGCCGCAATTGACTCATTTAACGCATCATTGAGCAAAGAGAACTTTGATAAACGAATTGTTGGTTTCTTTTCTGAGCGAAATTACATCCGCGAATATCCATCCGGTTCTCTAGTTTCATCGCTGATTGGTTTTGTACGCCAAGACGGCATTGGCGCAACCGGAATTGAATCAAGTATGAACTCCACAATCACTGGCACCGATGGCCGATATTCATACGCGCGTGGCTTAGGAGCGGAAATTCCTGGATCACAAAACGAGATAATTGCCGCCAAAAAAGGAACAACTATTCGATTGACTATTGATCGCGACGTGCAATGGGTCGCAGCAAATGCAATTCAAGAAGCGGTAAGAAAAGCTCGCGCCTCAAGCGGCACCGTTATCGTTATGGATCCCAAAACAGGACAGATCTTGGCACATGCAACTGCGCCGACTTTTGACCCAAATAACACTAAGAAAGTCACAGAAGCGCAAATGCGCAATCCATCGGTGCAAGATGTCTATGAGCCAGGATCGACTGGAAAAGTTATGACTCTGGCAGCAGCGCTGGAAGAGAAGAAGATCACTCCAGAAACGGTTTTGAAAGTCCCTTACTCAATCAAACGCGGTGGAGATACTTTCCGCGATCACGATCCTCATCCTGTTCAGTATTTAACGACTTCAGGAATCTTGGCAGTCTCATCCAACACAGGAACGATAAAAATTGGTGAGATGTTATCTAATGATACTTTGCACGACTATCTATCTAAATTTGGAATTGGAAAATCCACTGGGTCAGGTTTACCTGGTGAATCTGCCGGGCTCTTCCGGCCCGTCAGCGATTGGTCTGGAACCACCGCTCCAACTGTGGCATTTGGTCAAGGTTATGCCTTAACAGCTATGCAGGCCACAAGTATCTTCGCAACGATTGCTAATAATGGCGTCCGAGTTTCCCCAACCGTGATCGCCGGAACAACTGATTCATCAGGAAGGTACACCGCTTCTGTATCTCGCTTTAATGAGCGAGTTATCAGCGCTGAGACCGCCAAGCAATTACGGATAATGATGGAGTCAGTTGTGTCGGGGCAAGGTACTGCGCCTAGTGCTGCGATTCCGGGTTATCGAGTTGCTGGTAAAACTGGTACTGCAATGCGCCACAACTCAGATTGTGCTTGCTATAGCGGTTACACGGCATCCTTTATCGGCTTTGCACCTGCAGATGCGCCGAAGTATGTAATAAGTGTGACTATTCAAGATCCTAAAGGCGCTTATTATGGCGGCTCACTTGGTGGCCCAGTCTTTAAAAAGGTTATGACTTTCGTTCTTCAATCCGAACATGTCGCTCCAACAGGAACCAAGGTTCTGCCAGTAGCGCTAACGCAGAGGGAATTGCTTAAGAAGCAAAACCAAGACTCTGAAGTTAAAGTTGCACAGGCAAGTGAAAAGAAGCGATGATGCGACCATTTAGCGCTCCAGCGGTAACGCTTGCTAAAATTGCACAATCTTGTAATGCGGATAGCTCGATTGACCAAGCGGAATTAGCATCTCTCACTATCAGTGGAGTTACTCATAACGATGGTGATGTACTCCCTGGGGATTTATTTATCGCTATTCCAGGAGCCAAGCGTCATGGTGCAGAATTTGCAGATAGCGCAAAAAAGCGTGGAGCGATCGCTGTGCTTACCGATCCTGCCGGCGCAGAGTTAATTAAAGGCCTACCAATTTTGGTCGTTGCTGATCCGAGAATAATTGCTGGCCAGATTGCAGCGCTTTTATATAGCGCACCAATGCGCGATCTAAATTGCATAGCCATAACTGGGACTAACGGAAAAACCACCGTAACGACTTTGTTGTACCAGATCTTTCAAGCAGCTCGTCGTGAATGTGGGCTAATTGGCACCGTGGAGACACGAATCGGTAGTGAAATTCTCGGCAGCATACGCACGACCCCAGAGGCTACTGATTTACAAGCGCTGGCCGCAGTAATGAGAGAGCGCCACATGCGCCATTTAGTTATTGAAGCTTCAAGCCACGCGTTGCAATTACACCGGCTAGAAGGTTCATATTTTACGATCGCTGGCTTCACAAATTTGACACAGGACCACTTAGATTTTCACGGAGATATGGAAAGTTACTTCGCGGCAAAATCGGCGCTCTTTAACTTTGCAATGACAGATTTAGCCTGTATCAATATCGATGATCCATACGGTGCAAGGCTTGCGGCATCTACTGAAATCCCAGTTATATCCCTGGCGCGCACAAATCCGAAGGCCACCTGGCATTACATTGAGATTGATACAAGTTCTAAGCGAGTGCAGTTGAAAGTTCGGGGCTCTGGTGGAATCTTGATCGAAACAACAACCTCATTGCGCGGTGGATATAACTTCGATAATTTATTGATGGCAATTGCGATCGCGGTCGAATCTGGAGTTGATCCAATTGATATCGCTGCCATAGTTCCAAAGATTTCTGGGGCGGTCGGAAGGTTAGAAGAAGTTTCCGTAGGCCAAAATTTCAGCGCTTTTGTAGATTATGCACATACTCCTGATGCTGTTTCCAATGTTCTTAAATCTATACGTGAGTTTACATCTGGAAAAGTGATAGCCGTTTTGGGTTGTGGGGGAGACCGCGATGCATCAAAGCGACCTTTAATGGGTAAGAGTTTGATTGAGAATGCAGATATTGCAATCTTTACCAGTGATAACCCAAGATCAGAAGATCCAACAACAATCCTGGAAGCAATGGTCTATGGAGTGAATGTTGATCAACCATCACAGGTAGTAATAGACCGCGCCAGCGCAATTGCATATGCGGTATCAATTGCAGCAGCTGGCGATACTGTCGCAGTTCTTGGAAAAGGCCACGAGCTTGGTCAAGAGATAAAGGGTCAGACATTTGATTTTGATGATCGGCTAGTTCTGGCACAGGCGATTGAGGCAAAGCAATGATCGCGCTACAGGCTTCAGATATTGCCCAAATTGTGGGAGGCGAACTTAAGGGCTCAGATGTAACTGTAACTACGGCCCCAGTATTTGATTCTAGCCAAGCTACGACAGGATCCATTTTCTTGGCTCTAAAAGGTGAGAAGAGTGATGGGCACAATTTTATTTCCGATGCGTTTACGCGAGGTGCAGTACTTGCAATTGTCAGCGTAGCCTCATCCGAGAGGTGCATCGTTGTACCGGATGTACTGACAGCTCTCAACAAATTAGCAGCACACGTGCGAGACTTGCTGAAAGACTTACAGGTTATTGCACTGACTGGATCGCAAGGCAAGACGACGACGAAAGATTTATTGCAGCATATTTTGGAGAATTTAGGTAGAACGGTTGCGCCGACTGGAAACTTCAACAACGAACTAGGCACGCCAATCACCCTCTTGCAATGTGATGAAAATACTAAATTCTGCATCTTAGAAATCGGGGCACGTCACATCGGAGATATTGCTCTTCTTTGCCAGATGGCGAAACCAAATATTGGTATGGTGTTAAGAGTCGGCACCGCACACATTGGCGAGTTCGGATCAGCCGAAGCAGTTGCGCAAGCAAAGTCTGAAATGATTTCATCACTTGATCCTGGCGCTATCGCAATTCTTGGACAATATGATGCTTTCACTCCACAAATGGGCGCACTCCATAAGGGGGAGATAATTACTTTTGGTGAGACTACCGCAGCAGATGTTCGCGCAACCGATGTTGAGATCCGTGAAGGGCGCCCACACTTTGATTTAGTAACTAGCGCTGGTCGTGCCGCGGTTGGGCTACGACTTGTCGGAGTGCACCAAGTGGCCAACGCCCTTGCTGCCGCGGCTGCCGCGACTGCAGTGGGTGCATCTATTGATCAAATCGCAGTCGCCCTTTCCACATCAGATATACGAAGCAAGTGGCGCATGGAGATCCAAGAACTCCGCGGCGTCGTCTTGATAAATGATTCTTATAATTCAAGTCCAGAATCTGCTGAGGCGGCGCTACGTACCTTGGTGCTATTTGCACAAGAACGCGGCGGTCAATCTTGGGCATTTCTCGGAAAGATGCATGAACTCGGCGAGTCCTCAATCACTCGCCACGCAGATATTGGCACCCTTGCTTCAGAGTTAGGGATAGATCATTTGGTCTGTATTGGCGCTCCGGAGTACTCCGCGAAGTTGACCGCGAATAGTGCAACGGAGATCCATCTCTTCGAAAGGAAAGAAGAAGCTTTGCAACTAGTACATCAGATGAGCGCCGGAGATGTCGTCCTGATAAAAGCTTCTCGTGCTGAAAAGTTTGAAGAACTCGCACAAGTAATAGTTGCAGAAATAATTTTATTGATAGAAGCAGAGTCCGAAAATCTTGAAGAAGGGGAGCGATAAAGCAAAATGAGAGAAATTCTAATCTCCGGTGCAATTGCACTCTTCATCTCGCTCCTCGGTACGCCCATCCTAATTCGCTTCCTTGCGCGACGTGGTTATGGTCAAATAATTCGCGATGATGGCCCTTCATCACACCACACCAAACGTGGTACTCCGACAATGGGTGGCTTAATTATTATCTTTGCCGTCGCAGTTGGATATTTTATTGCGCATGCGCTTACTCAGAACACAATAAGTACATCAGCGCTTTTGGTTCTTGGATTAATGGCGGCGCTCGGCTTCGTTGGTTTCTTAGATGATTGGTTGAAAGTCTCACGCCAAAAGTCACTAGGTTTAAATGCAAAACAGAAAATCCTTGGACAGGTAGTCTTCGCGGCAATTTTCGCTTACCTAGGAATCCAATTTCCAGATGGTGATGGATTGACTCCGATCTCGCAGAATCTTTCTACGGTGCGCGATACATCACTGGTCCTGGGCGCAGGTCTGGTAATTGTCTGGGTAGTTCTTATGGTGACTGCAACCAGTAATGGCGTCAATCTCACCGATGGGTTAGATGGGCTGGCAACTGGAGCCGCTGTTATGACTTTTATCGCATATATCTTGATTGGCGTTTGGCAGTTTGGGCAGAGTTGCGCAATTGCTCCCGGTGCTAACTGTTACTTGGTGCGAGATCCACTTGATTTAGCTGTCTTATCTGCTGCTTTAGCTGGCGCGTGTGCTGGATTTCTTTGGTGGAATGCATCCCCAGCGAAAATTTTTATGGGAGATACCGGATCGCTTGCCCTAGGCGGGGCACTCGCCGGTATTGCGACATCACTAAGAATTGAACTCTTACTAATTCCACTAGGTGGGCTCTTTGTGATCATTAGTGCATCCGTAATTTTGCAAGTTCTTTACTTTAAAATAACGGGTGGGAAGCGCATCTTTAAGATGGCGCCACTCCAACACCACTTTGAACTAATTGGTTGGGGCGAGGTAACTATCGTCTTGCGCTTCTGGATCATTGCAGGGTTGTGTGTAGCACTAGGACTTGGCCTCTTTTATGCCCAATGGGTTACACAGTAGGTAAGGCGCGTTATGGCCGCTACTTTTATAGATAAGAAGATTCTTATCCTCGGAGCAGGAGTTACTGGATTAGCTGTCGCTCGCTCGATCGCCAGACGAGGAGCGCAGATATCACTAGCTGACGATCTAGTATCTGAAGTTGCAGGCTTTAGCGTAGCCCGCACAAATTTATATAGCGCAGCAAATTTTGATGCGCTAGTAGTCTCGCCAGGTTGGAAATCTGATCATCGTTTAATTATCGAAGCAGAGAGCTCTGGCGTGGAATTGTTAAACGAGGTAGATCTAGCCTGGCAAATTCGCGCCGAACTGGTCCCAAGCCAACGTTGGCTTGCTCTCACTGGAACTAACGGCAAGACAACGACCGTTGAGATGGCAGCTGCGATGCTGCGCGAAGGTGGTATTTCAGCGATCGCGTGTGGCAACGTTGGAACCACGGTCATTGAAAGTGTAGAAAGCCCCGAAAATTATGAAGTGCTTGTTTTAGAACTCTCATCTTTTCAACTTCATTGGATGCGTGAAGCGACATTTGTGGCAGCGTCAATATTAAATATTGCCCAAGATCATGTTGACTGGCACGGAGGATTTTCCCAATATGCCCAAGCAAAATTGGCAATATTAGATCGCGCGAGCACCGGAATATTTAATGGAGATGATCCAGAGGTTCTCTCTAGAACTGCTAATTGGCAGGGGCGCAAAGTATTCTTTTCTCTGGATACACCAGGTCCAGGTGAGCTTGGAGTTATTGATGATCTGCTAGTCGATCGCGCTTTCGTCAGCGATCCACAGGAAGCGGCGATGATTGCAGAACTTGTTGATGTAATCCCAACAGTTCCGCACAACGTTTCTAACGCCTTGGCGGCGGCCGGGTTAGCGCGAGTAATGGGCATCTCTCACGAGTCGATACGTCTGGCTTTGCAGAATTTCAAACTAGGTCGCCATCGAATCGAAAATATTTATACAAGGGATGAAATTAATTGGATCAATGATTCCAAAGCCACCAATCCACACGCCGCCGCCGCATCGCTAATGGCGACTATCTCGGCAATCTGGATTGCAGGAGGTTTGGCAAAAGGAGCCGAGATGGCTGATCTGGTAAAGCGTTGTAAATCTCGTATCAAAGTTGCGATATTAATTGGTGCTGATCGTGAATTAATAGCCACCGAGCTGCGAGCAAATGCACCAGATGTAGAAATTGTTTATATCGATGCGCCACAATCGTATGAAAAGGGCGGCCCAGATAATTCATTAATGGAGGCAGTTGTCCAAGCGGCGAAGAGGCGCGCTAAAGCAGGGGACACGGTCTTGCTAGCACCCGCGTGCGCATCAATGGATCAATTTCTTTCATACGCCGACCGCGGCGATAGATTTGCAAAAGCAGCGCTAAAGGAGAACAAATGAGTTCGAATAACCAGAAATTTCTGGCAAAACCGGTAAATAGTTTCTACATCTTGGCCATTAGCGCACTTTCGTTATCGGTAATCGGACTCGTTATGGTCTTCTCTGCATCTTCTATTCACGCACTCGATACCAGAGGTAGCGCACTTGCCATTGTGCTGCGCCAATTAACCTTCTTTGTGATTTCTATTCCATTAGCAATCTTTCTCTCGCAACGCACCTTGACCCAGTGGCGTCTACTTGCTCGTTTTGGGCTACTACTTTCAGCGGTAGTTCTCTTAATTCTTCAAATCCCAGGTGTTGGCAAAACGGTAAATGGAAATACCAACTGGATCGCTCTGCCCTTTGTAGATATCCAGCCAAGTGAGTTAGCAAAATTTCTTTTAATACTCTGGGCAAGCTATATGTTGGCTAACAAAGAGCGCAGTGGAAAGACGCGCTTAAATGTATTTCTCTTGATCGGCCCCGGCTTCGTTCTTGTGATGTTTCTAGTAATGCTAGGTCGCGACCTCGGTACCACTTGTGTGATCGCTGCGATTCTTGGCGGTTTACTCTTTGTCTCAGGTATTGAATTGCGAGTACTAGGTTCTCTGGTTGCAGTAGGTGCGATTACTCTTGCCGTTCTAATTGCAACTGCTGGATACCGCGCTCAACGATTCCTAGTAGTTCTTGATCCTTTTGCAGCCGAAGATTACAAGAATGCAGGGTGGCAACCCGCCCATAGTTTATTGGGGCTTGCTAGCGGTGGAATCTTCGGAGTAGGTCTGGGCGGTAGTCGTCAAAAGTGGGGCAATCTCGCAGAAGCGCATACCGATTTTATCTTTGCAGTAATCGGTGAAGAGTTAGGGCTACTCGGAACACTTGCAGTACTTGCCTTGCTCGCAGCATTAATTTTTTCAATCTTTAAAATTTCACTCCGCTGCACAGATCCGATGTCGCGCTATGTGGGTGCAGGAGTTGGCAGTTGGATTGCGATCCAAACAATTCTTAATATTGGATCTGCTACCAGCGTGTTACCTGTTGTGGGCGTCACTCTTCCCTTTGTTTCGTATGGTGGTTCAGCGCTGATCTCTCTCTATGTTGGCCTTGGTTATGTATTTGGTAGCGCTTTACGCGACCCGGAAGTTAAAGGTGAATTACAAAAGGCGATTGAACGGCGTAGATTAAGCACATCATGAAGATTATCTTCGCAGGTGGTGGAACTGCAGGACATGTGGAACCTGCCCTTGCGATCGCCCGCCTTTGGCGAGAGAAATACCCAAATGATTCTCTGGAATTTATAGGAACCGCTAAAGGGCTGGAAAATCAATTGGTGCCTGCTGCCAACTTTAAATTGCACCATATCCCAAAAGTTGTAATGCCTCGTAAAGTTTCTCTCGCCGTAATTAGCGCTCCTGCTGCTTTCTTAAAGGCGCTAGGGGCGGCACGTCAAATTATTAAGGGCGCTGATCTATTAATTGGTTTCGGCGGATATGTATCTGCCCCTTCCTATCTTGCGGCGAAATCACTTGGTATTCCATTTGTTATCCATGAAGCAAACGCCAAACCTGGCTTTGCCAATCGCTTAGGAGCGCGCTTGACTCCTAATGTGGCAGTTGCGCAAGCGGTGCAGAATGGGGCGTTAAGCCGAGCTTTAATCACTGGGATTCCACTGCGATCTGATGTTGCAAAGGCGCTCACCGATAGCACCGCAGATTGGGCGAAGGCGCGCGCTAGCGCAAAAGCGAGCCTCGGTTTTTCTCCAAATGCGCCGCTGATTCTCGCTTTCTTTGGTTCCCAGGGATCAGTCGCTCTTAACTCTGTTATTGAGAAATCACTTCCCACTTTGCTCTCCAACGGTAATCAGCTTTTACACGCGGTTGGCAAATTAAATCCTCTACCAAGGATTCAAGAACGCTATAAGTCGACGGAATATATTGAGGATATGGCAATAGCCTATTTGGCAGCAGATTTAATCATCAGTCGCAGTGGTGCAATATCCTGCTCTGAGATAAATGCTCTGGGTCGGTATTCACTTTTCATTCCACTACCCATTGGAAATGGCGAACAACGCTACAACGCCAGCCAGGTGATCGCGCAAGGACGTGGCGAAGTCATAAACCAAGAACTCTTCTCGCCTGCTTGGGTCTCAAGTAATTTAGGCCGACTATTAGAAAAATCTGTAGCGTCACCAATTGCTGGTTCAGGTAGTGATCTAAATGCCAGCGAGAAGATTATTAACTTTATGGAGCACGCTCTATCTGGAAAGCACGATTGATGGCTATTGAATTGAGTGCGTGGAAAGGTAAACGCCTGCACTTTATCGGTATTGGCGGCGCCGGAATGAGTGGCTTAGCGCGAATAGCGCTCTCGCATGCGATAACGGTCTCGGGTTCTGATGCAAAGGATTCGACTGTATTAAGCGCACTTGGAGCACTTGGTGCAGAAGTTAACCCCGTACATCTGGCATCTCAAGTAGATGGTGCAGACTTTGTTATCTACTCAACTGCGATTAGCCAAAATAATGTTGAATTAGCACGTGCTCGTGAATTGAGCCTACCGATCCTCACCCGAGCACAAGCGCTGGCAACTCTGATGTCTGATTCGCGAAGTATCGCGGTAGCCGGCACCCACGGAAAGACAACTACTTCATCGATGCTGACAGTGGCCTTTCAGGCTTGCGGCCTAGATCCCTCTTTTGCGATCGGTGGAACTCTAACTTCTTCTGGATCAAATGCTCATCGCGGAACTGGCGATCTCTTTGTGGCCGAGGCTGACGAATCTGATGGATCATTTATTGAGTATCGCCCTTTCGCTGCGATCGTTACCAACGTGGAACATGATCACGTCGATTACTTTGCTACTGAAGCCGATGTAATGCAGGCCTTTGCTGACTTTGCTGCAACGATTTCTAAAGATGGATATCTCGTCTACTGCGCCGATGATTCTGGATCGGCACACCTGGCTAGCTCAGTAATTGGTTTGAATCTAATTTCATATGGAACAAGTGTGGGAGCAGATTTATTTATTGACTCCATCAATTTACTACCGATGGGATCAACTGCGCGGGTTCTTTGGAAGGGTCGTGCCATCGGGAACGTGTCACTTAAGGTTCCGGGGCTGCACAATGTGTTAAATGCGGGTGCAGCACTTGCCATGGGGTTAGCACTGGGAGCACCTGCCGCTGAAATGTTAAATGGGTTAGCAAGTTTTCAAGGAACCGGGCGGCGCTTTGAATTGAAAGGAACCGTTCATGGCATTCGAATTATCGATGACTACGGACATCACCCGACCGAAGTTGCAGTTACCTTAGCGGCCGCTAAGCGATATGCCGGAGATGGACGATTGATAGTTATCTTCCAGCCACATCGCTACTCTCGAACAAAAGCATTTATGAGTCAATTTGCAACTGCCTTGAGTGCGGCAGATGAAGTTGTTTTACTAGAAGTCTATGCCGCCAGCGAGGTACCGATTCCGGGAATCACTTCCGAATCAATTGTCGAACAAATGACCAACGGTCACTTTATCCCCAATTTTTTTGAGGCATCGGAATGGGTAATTGCCCAAGCCAAGCCAGGTGATGTAATCGTAACTCTTGGAGCAGGTGATGTTAATTCGCTCGCCCCAATAATTAGCGATGGCTTGGCGCGGCGATTTAACTAATGAAACTTGCGCTGCAGATCAAATCGTCTAAAGTGATTTTGGCGATCACAACAACGTTAATAATCTTTGGAGCGGGCTCATATTTGCTTGGATGGTCCTCTGTATTAACTGTTAAACAAATAGAAATCAGTGGAGCGCCCACTTTAACTTCTGAGAAGGAGATCGCAAAAAGTCTTGATCTATCAACAGGTGATAAGTTAGCTCGAGTAGATTCAAGGGCGCTCTCAAATCGATTAAAAGCAAATTCCTGGGTTGAATCAGCAGATATCGCTCGCAACTGGTTTAACGGCAAAGTCACAGTAGAGATATATCCAAGAGTTCCAGTTGCCCTATATACCGAACCCGGTAAACCTCAAGTGGCACTTGATGCTTCTGGTGAAATCTTCAATCTGCCCGGTGAACTTCCAAGCGGACTTCCAAGCGTTAGTGCAACATCGGTGGCGAGCGGGTTGATTGCGATCGAAGTGTTTACGGAGATGCCAAAAGAATTTAGCGATGGAATAGATCGCCTAACAGCAGGAAGTCCTACGAATTTAGTGATCGACGGAAAATTCAATAGCCGCACACTTCAAATAATTTGGGGAGATGGCAAAGACACTCTGCTTAAGATAAAAGTCATTTCCGCTCTATTAGATCTGCCAGAAAATAAATCGATACGGTTGATTGATGTCACAGCCCCAAATGCACCCATAGTTAAATAGCTGGCTAAATAGCTGGCTAAATAGCTGGCTAAATAGCGGATTAAATAGTTCTAAATACTTTGCGTCGGTCTTTGCTTTCGCACGCATAACGCCTTACCTTGCCGTCATTAGAGATCGTAGAAATGTAATTCTCAAGTTGAGGTTTACAGTTCTAAAGGAGGAACTTGTGGCTGCACCACAGAATTATTTAGCTGTCATCAAAGTAGTTGGAATTGGTGGCGGTGGAGTTAACGCAATCAATCGAATGATTGATGTTGGTTTAAAGGGCGTTGAGTTCATTGCCATTAATACTGATGCACAACATCTTTTGATGAGCGATGCCGATGTGAAATTAGATATCGGTCGTGCATCTACTAAAGGTCTTGGTGCAGGTGCTGCACCCGAAAAAGGAAGACAAGCGGCAATAGATCACACTGAAGATATTGAAGAAATTTTACGTGGTGCGGACATGGTTTTTGTTACCGCAGGTGAGGGTGGTGGCACCGGAACTGGTGGGGCACCAATCGTTGCAAAGATTGCCCGTGATCTTGGCGCCCTAACAATTGGCGTTGTTACACGTCCATTTTCTTTTGAAGGCAAAATTCGTGCATCGCAAGCAGATGAAGGTATCGAACTATTACGTGCTGAAGTCGATACCTTAATTGTTATTCCAAACGATCGGCTCTTAGCAATATCAGATCGGAATATAACTGCGATTGATGCATTTAAAACTGCTGATCAAGTTTTGCTCTCTGGCGTACAAGGAATCACTGAAATAATTACCCAGCCAGGTTTAATCAACTTGGACTTTGCAGATGTCAAGACAGTTATGACTGATGCAGGTTCAGCGTTAATGGGAATAGGTTCAGCGCGCGGAGAGAACCGCGCAACTCGCGCTGCCGAGTTGGCAATTTCTAGTCCACTCCTTGAAGCATCCATTGATGGTGCAATGGGCGTTCTTCTCTCGGTTGCCGGTGGATCTGATCTTGGTCTATTTGAAATTAATGAGGCGTGCGAACTCGTACAAGCTGCCGCTCACCCAAATGCCCGAATTATCTTTGGAACAACCATTGATGATGCCCTCGGGGATGAAGTGCGCGTAACAGTTATTGCTGCAGGCTTTGATGGCGGCCAGCCTAAGAAGGTTTCAATGCCAGTTATCGATGCTTCGGCGTTGACGGGAATTGCTGATCCGATTCCATCTAACGATCCCATCTCGGTTGCGCTAGATCTGGATAACACCGCACCTCGTAAGCGAGTTACCTTCGAAGATCTCGTCGCCGAAGATGAGATCGATGTACCTGACTTTATGAAGTAATAGTGGCCCACTCCATCTGCGAGTGAGTTAGCGATGCTTGTTAAATTTACAAACCGCCACGGCGGCATCAGCCAAGGGGCTTACACCTCTTTCAATTTGGGAGATCACGTAGGTGATGCATCGGCAGATGTTCTGCGCAATCGTGAGGTAATTGGTCAGATATACGGCCCAGTGCAATTTATGCGCCAAGTTCATGGAAACCGAGTTGCGATAATTGAGAGTATTACCGATGTGCAACCAACCGCCGATGCACTGGTAACCGGAATACCAGGAATCACCTTGGCGGTAATGGTCGCTGATTGCATTCCACTCCTGTTAACCTCGCAAGAGGCAGTTGCCGCCGTTCATGTGGGAAGACGTGGTTTGGTAAATCAAGTAGCGATTAAGACCATCGAAATAATGCGCGAAATGGGGGCGCGAAATATTTTGGCAACTATCGGACCGGCAATCTGTGGCATGTGTTATGAAGTGTCCGCAGATATTCATCAGGAAGTTACCTCACAATTTCCACTTGCCGACTCACGTACATCTTCTGGGTCTCTCGCGCTAGATTTACCTAAGGCCCTCAATGGAGAACTGCAAAAAGCCGAAGTTTCGGTGAAGTCAAGTGAAAAGAAGTGCACAGTAGAAGACGCAGATCTATTTTCATATCGTCGCGATGGCGTGACCGGGAGACAGGCGGGGCTAGTTAGGCTATGAAATCGCGCGCAGATCAAATTGCAGAAGCCTTGAGTAAAGTCAAAGCGCAGATTGCGGCAGCTGCCGCCGACGCTGATCGAAGTTGCAGCGATATCACTTTAATCGCAGTCACTAAGACATATCCGACAAGTGATATCGAGATTTTGCAGGGTTTAGGTATAAGTAATTTCGGAGAAAATCGCAGTGAGGAAGGTGCTGAAAAATCTGCTCAAGTGAGCGGAACTTGGCACTACCAAGGACAAGTTCAGAGTCGGAAATTGCGCGAGATTGTGGGCTGGGCAAGTTTTATACATTCCATTGATTCTTCAGATCATGCTCAGAAGTTATCGCGTATCTGTAATGAATTAGGGAAAGATATTTCAATTTTTCTTCAGCTATCGCTAGATGGCGCACCAGATCGTGGAGGAGTGGTTGCAGCAGAGATCCTTGCCCTTGCGGAAAAGGTAGCTAATCTGCCAAATATTAAATTGGCAGGACTGATGTGCGTTCCACCTGTTTCCTACGAGTATCTACGCGCATTCACAGAAATTTCCGATATCCATCAAGGATTTATAGGCACTTTTCCTGAGGCTACTTCCTTATCCGCAGGAATGAGTTCTGACTTTGAAGTAGCGATAGCCCATGGCGCGACACATCTGCGGATAGGCAGCCAAATCCTGGGTTCACGCGCTTATCACCCTTAACCTTTACCTATGTCAGCACTCAATAAAATGATGGGCTATCTCGGACTCGTAGATACCGGTGAAGAAGCCCAAGGTGAAGCAACTCCAGTCCGCTCAGAACGTCCATCTCGCGAGGTCTCGCGAACAAGAGATCGAGCCGGAGTTACGGTCGTAGGTTCAACTATTGGAGTTGCGCCATCAACACAACCAGAAGCGAACTATCACATCATCACTTTGCAACCTCGCTCGTACAGCGAAGCGCGCAAGATGGGTGAGCACTATCGCGAAGGAAATCCGGTGATCATTAATCTCGATGATATGGAGGAGTCAGAGCGTAAGCGCTTGGTCGACTTTGCCAGCGGGTTAGTTTTCGGACTGCACGGCCGCATTGAGCGTGTGAGCCATAAAGTATTTCTTCTCTCACCTGCCAATGTAAATGTGAGCAGCGAAGATAAGACAGCTGCAGCACAAGCAAGCTTCTTTAACCAATCATAACTCCCGGCGAATTAGTTAATTCCCTATGATCTCTAGTTTGTTATTAACTTTACTTGACTTATTTAAATATGCGCTCTTTATCCGCCTAATCATCGATTACGTGCGCATATTCGCGCGCAACTGGCGTCCTAATTCATTCCTGATCGCTTTCTTTGAATTTGTATATGCAATCACCGACCCACCGATGAAATTCGTTGGAAGATTTGTGCCACCACTTCGTTTAGGTGGAGTATCTCTAGATCTATCTTTTATCGTGTTGCTAATTGCAATCAGTCTGCTTAAGGGCGTAATAGTAGTTGTACTTTAAAATCCTTAAGCTTTAACTAAGACCGCACTAATCTGCAGTTCATTATCGCCAGCAGGCAGGCTCTGATCGTGTGTAAATTCCAGAGCCAGTACTTCTTCACTGATATGCGATGCTGATTGCGCAATCGCAGAAACTATTGCCGCCTCAGCGTTCCAGCGAACTTTAATGCGATCAGAGATTTCAAAGCCATCGCCTTTACGGCGCTCCTGGATATAGCGAATCACCTCGCGCACATTGCCGGCATCAATTAGAGATTGGCTAAGCGCCAGATCGAGCGCCACAGACTCACCCTCATGGCTAGCCACCATCCAGCCGCTCTTTGGGACTTCCGTAATCACCAAATCACCGAGTTCAATCTCCCAAGTAGCAATCTTGGTTTTGCCGGTCGTGCGAAGTGTTTTAACTAGCGCCGTTGCATCAGTGCCTGCGATCGCCTTCGAGATCTCTTGCACATCTTTACCGTATTTGGCACCGAGTGATTTAAAGTTTGCTTTAACCGAGATATTTACCAAGTCTCCATCGGCATCTGCGATATCGGCTAGGTCGATCACATTTAACTCATCAGCGATCTGCTCGCGCATATCACTTGGTAGTTTCGCCCAACCAGCAGCAGAAATTAAGGCGCGCTGCAAAGGCTGACGGATCTTGATTGCAGATTCTGCACGCGCAGCGCGACCCAATTCAACTACGCGACGAGTCATTGCTACCTGCGAGTTAAGTTCCAAATTAATTAGCGATTTATCTGCGATGGGAAAATCAGTTAGGTGAACTGAATCGACAGCGCTAGCGTTGGCCGGTTTAACAACCTCCTGCCAGACATGTTCGGTAATAAAAGGAACTATTGGTGAAAGTAATTGAGTAAGAGTTACCAGACACTCATGCAGTGTGCCCAGGGCTGCAACATCACCATCCCAGAAGCGGCGACGCGAACGACGCACATACCAATTAGATAAGTCATCGATAAAGCGAGCCAGGGCTCTGCCCGCACTTTGTGAATCAAATTCAGAGTAGGCAAGATCAACTTCTGCGATTAAAGAATTTAATTCGCTCAGGATCCAGTGATCCATCATTGAGCGATCCTTTACCACTGGAATCTGTGAGATATCAAAGTTAGAAGATTGGGCATATAAAGTGTGGAAAGAGATTGTGTTCCAGTAGGTAAGTAAAGTTTTGCGAACAACATCGCTGATCGCATCGTGGCCGACGCGACGCGCAGACCAAGGCGATCCAGCTGCCAACATGTACCAACGCACTGCATCGGCACCATGTTGATCCATAAGTGCAATTGGCTCGATTACATTTCCAAGATGCTTACTCATTTTGCGACCATCTTTATCTAAGATATGGCCGAGACAGAGAACGCTCTTATAAGAAGATTTATCAAAGACCAAGGTACCGATCGTCATTAAGGTGTAGAACCAACCTCGAGTCTGATCAATTGCTTCACAGATGAAGTCAGCAGGGTAGGCGGCTTTAAATTTCTCAACAGAACCGGGCTTATGTGGATAGCCCCACTGTGCAAATGGCATTGCGCCAGAGTCATACCAACAATCGATTACCTCTGGCACTCGCACCATCTCCTTGCCGCACGTTGCGCAAGGGAAGGTGATGTCATCTACAAATGGGCGGTGCGGATCTAATTTGGAGAGCTCTTTGCCGGCCAATGACCCAAGCTCTTTAAGTGAGTCGACACAGACTTCGTGCTTATCTTCACAACGCCAGATTGGCAGGGGAGTACCCCAATAGCGATTGCGAGATAGCGCCCAGTCAATATTGTTATTTAACCAATCCCCATATCGCCCAGTTTTAATAGTTTCAGGGTGCCAATTGGTCTGGTTGTTCTCACGAATCAGCTCATCTTTAATTGAAGTAGTGCGGATATACCAAGATGGTTGCGCATAATAAATCAGAGCGGTGTGGCAGCGCCAGCAATGCGGATAAGGGTGCTCATATGGTTGATGCTTATAAAGAACGCCACGAGATTTCAACTCTTTCACCAAAGTCTTATCGGCATCTTTAAAGAAGAGACCTCCAATCAGAGGAACTTCACTCAAAAATGTTCCATCAGGTGCAATTGGATTTACAACCGGCAAACCATAAGCGCGACAGACCGCCAAGTCATCTGCGCCAAAGGCAGGGGATTGATGGACCAATCCAGTTCCATCTTCGGTGGTCACATAATTTGCAAGTACAACAAAGTGAGCACCGGGGATATCAATTAAATCTAAGGGGCGCTTATAAGTAACGCGCTCTAGATCTTTACCTTTAACAGTCTTTAAAATCTTTACGTCACCAGAAAGGGCGGAAATAAGCGGCTTTGCAACAACTAATATCTCTGGTTTATCTTCTGGTTTATCTTCTGG
>Ga0209550_10002180_pt1 | contig 18862 bp, 18 predicted proteins | sample LauGreSuBDMM15SN_2_FD_187567 | JGI IMG/M metagenome (GOLD analysis project Ga0209550, IMG submission 187567) | Freshwater lake microbial communities from Lake Michigan, USA - Su13.BD.MM15.SN (SPAdes) (version 5) | ecosystem: Environmental > Aquatic > Freshwater > Lake | place: Lake Michigan...
TGGCAGATAAAGCGTCATGAAAAAAACTCTATACGACAAGCTTTGGGACGCCCATGTGGTTCACGAAGAACCAGATGGCACCGCAATTTTGTACATCGACCGTCATTTGTTGCACGAGGTCACAAGCCCTCAGGCTTTTGAAGGTCTCGATCTGGCGGGTCGCCCTCTGTGGCGCCTCAATGCCAATCTGGCAGTGGCCGATCACAACGTGCCCACACTGGCGCGTGATCGTGCTGAGGGCATCACTGATCCAGTATCCAAATTGCAGGTCGATACGCTGGATGCAAACTGCGTTAAGCACAATGTGATTGAATTTCGCATGAACGATTTGCGTCAGGGCATCGTGCACGTGATTGGCCCTGAGCAGGGCGCAACCTTGCCCGGCATGACTGTGGTGTGTGGCGATTCGCACACCAGCACGCATGGCGCTTTCGGTGCCTTGGCGTTTGGTATCGGCACCTCTGAAGTCGAACACGTCATGGCGACGCAAACACTGCAAGCCAAGAAAAACAAAAATATGTTGGTGCGTGTCGAAGGTACTTTGCCTATTGGCTGCACTGCAAAAGACGTGATCCTGTATGTGATTGGTCAAATTGGCACGGCCGGTGGCACAGGTCATGCGATTGAATTTGCAGGCAGCACCATTCGCGGCTTGTCCATGGAAGGTCGCATGACCTTGTGCAATATGGCAATTGAAGCCGGTGCGCGTTCAGGCATGGTAGCGGTTGATCAAAAGACGATTGATTACTGTGCGGGTCGCCCCTTTTCGCCAAGTGGTGCGCTGTGGGATGCCGCAGTTGCCTACTGGAAAACACTTCACACTGACGAAGGCGCATTTTTTGATCGCGTCGTCGAGATCGATGCACGCCAAATTGTGCCTCAGGTCACTTGGGGCACTTCGCCCGAGATGGTCTTGCCCGTCACAGGCCGTGTGCCTGATCCTGACCGCGAAAAAGACGACATGCGACGCGAAGGCATGGAGCGCGCCTTGGTTTACATGGGCCTCAAGCCCAACACACTGATCGAAGACATCAAGATCGATCGCGTGTTTATTGGCTCGTGCACCAACTCGCGTATTGAGGATTTGCGCGCTGCGGCCGTTGTTGCCCGCGGTCGTAAGGTCGCTAGCAATGTGCGTCAGGCACTTGTCGTGGCTGGCTCGGGTTTGGTCAAAGCACAAGCCGAGCGCGAGGGCTTGGACAAGATTTTTATCGAGGCGGGTTTTGAATGGCGCGAGCCAGGTTGCTCGATGTGTTTGGCCATGAACGCCGATCGCATTGAACCTGGCGAGCGTTGCGCCTCGACTTCAAACCGAAACTTTGAAGGTCGCCAAGGGCAGGGTGGTCGCACCCATCTCGTGAGTCCAGCCATGGCAGCAGCCGCCGCCGTGTCGGGTCATTTTGTTGACGTACGTAACCTCCGGTAAACATCATGGATTCATTCATCACGCATCAAGGCTTGGTCGCTCCGCTCGATCGCGAAAACGTCGATACCGATCTGATCATTCCAAAACAGTTTTTGAAATCAATTAAGAGCACAGGGTTCGGCCCGAATCTATTCGACGAGATCCGCTATCTGGATCACGGCGAACCGGGCATGGACAACTCTAAACGCCCCTTGAATCCTGATTTCATCTTGAATCACTCGCGTTATCAAGGTGCTTCGATTTTGTTGGGTCGTAAAAACTTTGGCTGCGGTTCAAGCCGCGAGCATGCCCCTTGGGCGCTGGCACAATACGGCTTTCGGGCAGTGATTGCACCGTCGTTTGCTGATATCTTTTTTAACAATAGCTACAAGACAGGCTTCTTGCCGATTGTGCTGTCTGAGTTGCAAATCTCGCGTCTGTTTGACGAGGTGCGTGGGTTTGTCGGCTATAAATTAACGATTGATCTTGAAAAACAAGTCGTGATTGCACCTGACGGTCGTGCGATGGATTTTGATATCACTGCACATCGCAAATATTGCATGATCAATGGTTTAGATGAAATTGGTTTGACTCTGCGTCAGGCCGATAAGATTCGAACCTTTGAGGCTGAGCGGCTTGCCCGCCATCCTTGGTTAGATGTTCAACCAATCGGTGCACGTTAATTCACTTAAACGTTGGGCCGGTTTTCCGGCTCATTACTTTTGGATCAAAGCAACATGACGCAAAAAATTGCAGTATTGCCTGGCGATGGCATCGGCGCCGAGATTATTGAACAGGCGGTTCGCGTCTTGGGCGCGTTGAAATTACCCCTTGAAATCACGCATGCCCCTGTGGGCGGCACCGCCTACGACCTACATGGCCATCCGTTGCCACCAGCAACCTTGAAGCTTGCGCAAGAATCAAACGCAGTGTTGTTTGGTGCAGTGGGCGACTGGAAATACGACAAGCTGCCTCGCGAGCATCGCCCTGAGCAGGCGATTTTGGGTTTGCGTAAGGCGCTAGGTTTGTTTGCAAACTTTCGCCCAGCGATTTTGTATCCTGAGTTAGTTAACGCGTCATCTTTAAAACCCGAAATTGTCTCTGGTCTAGATATTTTGATTTTGCGTGAGCTGACGGGCGATATTTATTTTGGTTCGCCCCGCGGCGTACGCGTGGCTCCTGACGGTCCGTTTGCAGGTGAGCGTGAAGGCTTTGACACGATGCGTTATGCAGAGCCCGAGATTCGTCGAATTGCACATCTAGGCTTTCAGGCAGCGCTCAAGCGCCAACGTCGCTTGTGCAGCGTTGATAAGGCCAATGTGCTTGAAACCTCGCAACTGTGGCGCGATATCGTGACTGAAATTGGCAAAGAGTATCCGGATGTTGCGTTGTCGCATATGTATGTCGACAACGCTGCGATGCAGTTGGTGCGCGCGCCTCGTGACTTTGACGTGATTGTGACCGGCAATTTGTTTGGTGACATCTTGTCTGATGAGGCATCGATGTTGACTGGTTCGATCGGCATGCTGCCCTCGGCCTCGCTCAATGCCTCAGGTCAGGGCTTGTACGAGCCGAGCCATGGTTCGGCCCCTGACATTGCAGGTAAGGGCGTAGCCAATCCTTTGGCGACGATTTTGTCTGCAGCAATGATGCTGCGCTACTCGCTTGATCAAGGCGCTCAGGCTGATCGTATTGAGCAAGCCGTGCGTCGGGTGCTTCAGCAAGGGCTTCGTACCGCCGATATTTACGAGCAAGGCACAACAAAGGTTGGCACTGCAGCGATGGGCGATGCTGTTTTGAACGCTTTAGGCTAATCGGGTTGCTAAGGTTTTCGCTAGACAGGGCGTAGGCTAGGCAGGCAAGTGATCTGTACGATTGACTAGCCCCACTTGCAGGCAAGCATAAGCAGGTTGCAGGTAGGGTAATAACCTCGGTGTTAACATAGACACTAAGTGCAGGTATTTAAACGATTTTTGGTTTTAACAATGAAACAGTCTGTTGGGTTAGTGGGTTGGCGTGGGATGGTGGGCTCAGTGCTCATGCAGCGTATGCGCGACGAGGGTGATTTTGCTTTAATAGACCCGGTGTTTTTTTCAACAAGCAATGCGGGTGGACGTGCGCCTGAGTGGGCCGGCGCCACCGCCTTACAAAATGCCTTCGACATCGAAGCATTAAAAAAACTTCCCATTATCGTGACCGCGCAAGGCGGCGACTACACCAGTGAGGTGTATCCCAAGCTACGAGCAGCGGGTTGGACTGGTACCTGGATTGATGCTGCAAGTACGCTGCGCATGAAAGATGATGCCATCATCGTGCTCGATCCCGTGAATCGCCCAGTGATCGATGCTGCACTTAAGCGTGGGGTACGAAATTTTATTGGTGGTAATTGCACCGTCAGTTGCATGATGATGGGCTTAGCCGGTTTGTTTAATGAAGGTTTGGTGCAGTGGATGACCAGCATGACCTACCAAGCTGCCTCAGGTGGAGGTGCGCAGCATATGCGTGAGTTGCTCACGCAGTTTGGTTTGCTCAATGCCGCAGTCAAGGCTCAACTTGATGACCCCGCTTCAGCGATTCTTGACATTGACCGAACCATACTAGCCTTGCAGCAAAGTGGTCAGTTACCCACTGAACATTTTGGGATCCCTTTAGCAGGTAATTTGATCCCTTGGATTGATAAAGATCTGGGTAATGGGATGTCGCGCGAAGAATGGAAAGGCGAGGCTGAAACCAACAAGATTTTGGGTCGTGGCGAGGGCTTTGGTTCAACACCGATTCCGATTGATGGCTTGTGCGTGCGTATTGGGGCGATGCGCTGCCATAGCCAGGCGCTCACGATTAAGCTGACTCGCGATGTGCCGCTTGACGAGATTACCGATATTGTCAAAAACGGAACGGCTTGGGCCAAAGTCGTGGCCAACACTAAAGAAGCTACCCTCGAAGGATTGTCACCCGTTGCTGTCACGGGTACGCTTGATATTCCCGTTGGACGTATGCGCAAGCTATCAATGGGCCCTGAGTATCTGGGTGCCTTTACAGTTGGTGATCAACTGTTGTGGGGTGCGGCCGAACCCTTGCGCAGAATGTTGCGTATTTCGTTGTGCGAACTGTAAGTCACTGGAGTTTCGTTATGCGCGATGAACTGAATGTAGTCTGCCGAAAGTCGCTGCAGGTTGGTGCTGTGCTCGGCCTGACCTTTGCTGTGTGTTCACAGGCCTTTGCGCTCAAAGCCGGTCATGGTCATGTGGATTCGATGCCAGGCGCGCCTTTGAAAGTATCGATTCCGCTACTCGAGGTTCTTGGTGCTGACGTGTCTGCCTTGCGGGTTAAGGTGGCCTCGGCTGATGCTTGGGCCAAGTCTGGGTTGACTCCGCCTGTCAGTCTAGAGTCGATGACGGTATCAATCGAGGCGGGTTTTGTAAAAGATTCACGCATGTTGGTGCTGCGTTCAAATCAACTGGCCGACAAACAGATCATTGATGTGTTGCTTGAGGTGTCCTCTGCAAGCGGTACAACACAGATTCAATCTAGCTTTCTTGTTTTGACGCGTGCCAACGAAGGCGCTGGAACAGTGCTCGTGAAAGCCGGTGATACGCTCTCTGGAATCGCGCTTGCGAATCCAATCGCCGGAGCAGATTTGTATCAGATGCTTTGGGCGCTGTATCAAGCTAATCCGCAAGCTTTTTTCTCGCAGAACATGAACATGCTCAAAGCGGGCGTGATACTCAAATTGCCTGATGCGCTAACCGTTCGCGCCATCGATCCAAAACTGGCACGCGATATGTATCAAGCGCACTTAAATGCGTTTAAAGCGCTTCGTGGTACTGCGAATACCGAGAGTACAATGTCCCGCGCTCCAACGCCCGTTGTACCGCCGCCCAGTGAGGCGCAATCGACTTCAGTCACTACGGTAAGCGCAGCACCTCCCCCAACAGGGACTGACCGTGTGTTGTTGACGTCTTCGAGCACACCAGAGCAACGAGAAGATGCTCGCGTGTCGGCGGCCAAAGCGATCGCTGAGATTCAATCTCGCGTTGATAGTCTGCAAGAAAACGTCAAACAACTGAAAGACGCGCTGAGTCAAACGCGGAGTGGGGCTGCGGCTAGCTCGACGAATGCGACTGGGTCAGCCAGCGCAGTTGGTACACCTGGCGTTGCCGGGGCAGTAGGCGCATCATCAACAGGTGCTGCTGGGTCAACAGGCGCTGCGGGGCTAACTGGCGCAGCTGGTACTTCAGGTGCGGCAGGTGCGAAGGGCACTGCAGGCACAACAGGCACGGCAGGTATGAAGGGCGCTGCAGGTGCAGCGGGCACTACAGGTACAGCAGGCGCTGCAGGTGCAGCGGGCACTGCAGGTACAGCAGGCGCTGCAGGTGCAGCGGGCACTACAGGTACAGCAGGCGCTGCAGGTACAGCAGGCGCTGCAGGTGCAGCGGGCACTACAGGTACAGCAGGCGCTGCAGGTAAAGCGGGCACTGCAGGTGCAGCAGGCACTACAGGTGCAGCAGGCGCTGCAGGTGCAGCGGGCGCTGCAGGTGCAGCGGGCACTACAGGTACAGCAGGCGCTGCAGGTGCAGCAGGCGCTGCAGGTGCAGCAGGCGCTGCAGGTGCAGCAGGCACTACAGGTGCAGCAGGCACTACAGGTGCAGCAGGCACTACAGGTACAGCAGGCGCTGCAGGTGCAGCAGGCAATGCAGGCACCGCAGGTACTGCAGGTAATACAGGTACAGCAGGTAATGCAAGTAATGCAGGTAATGCAGGTAATGCAGGTAGTGCAGATTCAGCCAGTGCAAGTTCGACCGCCGCGGGCGCGACGTCTGCGAATGGAGCACTAGCGAAGACAGTGACTGGCTTCATTAGCCAGCTGTGGTCAAGCTTTACCTCAAGTACGCTTGGGGTCATGACGGCCCTTTTGGCAATTGGTGGCTTGCTAGTAGCTTGGCTGTTGCGCCGCGCTGGCGCGCGACGTGAAGTCGATGAGGTTGAGGGGGACGATGTGCCTGAAGCGCTCAATCCTTTAACGCGAACTGCGCTTCATCAAAAGCTACAAGGGATTGATCTCAATCTTGATCAGACAACTGCTGTTGAGAAAAAAGTGGCGTCTATCGCGCAGCCTAATTTAAGCCCGAAGGCTTGAGCACAGTTCACTACTGTCTGCGTCAATGCCACGCTTAGCGCTTGGAATCTCGTATGATGGGCGCCCGTGGCAAGGTTGGCAAAAACAACCAAATGGGCAGACCGTTCAAGATGCGCTAGAGCGCGCCTTGGCGGCTTTTGCCACTGTGCTGGTGCAGACCACCTGTGCAGGGCGTACGGATACTGCAGTGCATGCGTTGGGTCAGGTTGTGCATTTTGATTGCGCCATCAGTCGCTCTGAAGAGTCTTGGGTGAGAGGCGTGAATGCGCATCTTCCTGAGTCGATCTCAGTGCAATGGGCGCAATCTGTCGGTGATAATTTTCATGCAAGATTTTCAGCCACAGCGCGTGCTTACACCTATGTCCTTTTAAACAGCCGAGTGCGCCAGCCTCTTTGGGCTGGCAGAGCGGGTTGGGTATTTCAACCACTCGATGTGTCGGCAATGACTCAAGCCGCGCAGTCTTTGTTAGGTGAGCACGATTTCAGTAGTTTTCGGTCATCGCAATGTCAAGCCAAATCACCTGTGCGTACGATCTCTGAGCTGAGTATTGTGCAAAAAGGTTGCCTAATCTTTGTGTCGTTGCGCGGCAATGCTTTTTTGCATCATATGGTGCGCAATATCATCGGTGCGTTAGTGCAAATTGGGCAGGGCAGAGAGTCAGTTAAATACATGGCTGACCTGTTAGAACTGAAAGACCGAACCAAAGGTGCACCAACATTTTCTCCTGACGGTTTGTATCTGACCGACGTGTCATACCCAACTGGCACCCTGTCTCAGCGGCAGGGCTTAGGTTACGGCCTCCAAGCTCTCGGTCTAGGATAAGACCTAGCGCCTTCTCGGCGCTTAGGTTTCGGCCTCCAAGCTCTCGGTCTAGGATAAGACCTAGCGCCTTCTCGGCGCTTAGGTTACGGCCTCCAAGCTCTCTTTCTAGGATAAGACCTAGCGCCTTCTCGGCGCTTAGGTTTCGGCCTCCAAGATCTCGTTCTAGGATAAGACCTAGCACCTACTCGGTACTTAGGTTTCGGCCTCCAAGATCTCGTTCTAGGAAAAGACCTAGCGCCTTCTCGGTGCTTAGGTTTGGGAATCCAAGATCTCGGTCTAGAATGAGAGTCTGTTTTTTTTCGATATCTTTTTGTGATGACAACAAACCTCTCTTCTGCACGCACTCGTATCAAAATCTGTGGTTTGACGCGTGCTCAAGACGTACGTGCTTGCGCTCAAAGCGGCGCTGACGCTTTGGGTTTTGTTTTTTATCCGCCAAGCAAGCGCTTTGTGAGTGCAGTGCACGCGGCAGAATTGTGTGCAGACTTGCCGGCTTTTATCAGTACAGTCGCACTGTTTGTGAACCCTGATCCGCAGGCGGTGAAAGACGTCATTCACACTCTGCGCCCAAGCTTGTTGCAGTTTCACGGCGACGAAAATCCCGGATTTTGTGAGTCTTTTGGCCTGCCGTATCTGAAGGCCTTTAGGGTTGGTGGGCCCGGCCTAGATACTGCAGCGAATGTGGCAAAAACTTGTCAGGAGTTTTCGCAGGCTGCTGGCTGGTTGTTTGATAGCTATACGCCCGCCTTTGGCGGAAGTGGGCAAGGCTTTGATTACACCTTATTGTCAGCGGTCTCGAGTGCTCAAGGCGCTGCACGACCCATGATTTTGTCTGGTGGTTTGAACGCCCAAAACGCTCGTGTCGCCGTACAAGGCTTGAAGCCTTGGGCCGTTGATGTCAGCAGCGGTGTCGAAGAGAGCCCCGGTGTAAAGTCCGCTCAAAAGATTGACGAGTTCGTTCAAGCAATTCACCAAGCAAGCGTCTAGTGATGGCTTTGACAGCAGGTATCGAAAACCGATACAATAGCTGTCTTTACAGGCGGTTAGCTCAGCTGGTTAGAGCGCCACGTTGACATCGTGGAGGTCGTTGGTTCGATTCCAATACCGCCTACCAAGTATTAAAAAGAATTAAAAATTATTTAGAATAAGCTCCACTGGTGGGGCTTATTTTCATCTAAGCACTTGATTTGACGCCCCTAGGCCAACAATTGCGCTTGCCTATGATGGTTCGCCTTTACATTCTGTTAGCCAGCCGCCAGGCTAATGAAGCTAAAACCTTGGGCAAATTAACTTGCTACAGCCGGTTTAAGCTCGCTCTTAACAGTGCGGAAATCATTTGAAAAATCCCTTTAAAAACGCCTACAAATTCTTGCCTTTGCTGTGGTTAGGGTTTGGCCTGTTGTTTCTAGTTGTCCTCTATGTGCAGCTGCCTCCGCGTCATATCGTGATTGAGGCAGGGTCTAAAGGTGGGTCTTTCGACACTACCGCTCTTTTGCTCAAAAATCGCCTCGAAGGGAAAGGCATTAGCGTTTCGATTATCAACCGAGAAGAGACGCTCGGCATCATCGGTAATGTCAACAGAGCCAACAGCAATTCTGACATTGGCTTCATTGCCCATGAGGTGAAGCCTGGTCAATATCCGAATGTGAAGTCGCTCGGATCAATCAACATGGAACCTTTATTTATTTTTGCGCGTCCTGGTCTGAATTTGCAAAGCCCTGCTGATTTTATTGATTTGACATTAGGGGTAGGCCCTAAAAACACAGGCGCTCGTTTATTGACTGACATTGTTCTTGATGAGTACGGCATTACACCCGAATCTTCGACGTATGTTGAATTATCGCTTCGTCAAATGGCAAATGCCTTAAGCAAAGGAGAAATTGATGTTGGTTTTTTTCTGCAACCTACAAACAATAAGATCGTTGCTGAGATTGGCACCTACGGGATTGCAAAATTGGTACCCGTCAATTATGCGACCGCGATGGTTAAAAAGTATGGGTACTTACATCATTTAGTGATCGAACGCGGTTCATTTTCGTTATTCAATGATCTACCCTCATTGAACTTAAACATGGTCGGAATACCAGCGACCGTGATTGCGAAGAAAAATTTACATCCTGCAATCGCTGTATTGGTGAGCTTGGCGCTAAAAGATGCTTACCGAGCACCGACTTTAGTCTCGAACAGAGCAAGTTTTCCATCGATGAGTTATGAATTGGACCTCGATGTTGATGTGGATGCTGATCAGATTTATAGGCATAGCCCTGGTTATGTTCCCTTTCTGTATCGTATGTTTAATTTTTGGATTGCCGGTTTACTAGACAAATCAGCATTGCTCTTAAGCTTTTTATTAAGCGCGTATTTTTTTCTATATTACCTGGGGTTTCCTCGCGCCTACGACTATTGGAAACTTGGTGTGCTGGCCCGCTATACCCGCCGACTAGAGTCTTTGCTAGATATTGCTGGCTCGAGGCCCCTGACTGCGCAAGAGATTCAGGAGTTTAGAAAAATAGAACGCTACCTTGATCCAAGAACCAAGTCCACGCATCATGCGGCGAGTTTGCTCGCTGAGATCCGAACTTTTGTTTAATCGTTCAAACAACCGGAACGATGAACTTGGCGGCAGAGAAGCCAACATGAGAAGATTGATCAGCGTAAACCTTCACATCTCAATGGTCTACCGCGACAAAAGAGTACCGACTCAGCATAATGTGGTGAATCGTCGCGTATTTTAGAAACGTCTGACTACAATCAGGAAAGTGCGGGAATGGCAAAAAAAGAAGAGATTGACCCAGATACGTTGGCCTTGATCGAATGGTGTACCGAGGTTGAGGGATTTTTAGTGGCGGCGGGCGCGACTTTACGCGAGGCGCAGGGCTATATTGATGAGCAGGCTGAGTGGTTTACAGACCAGTTTTATGAGGGTTTAACCCCCCAAGAGGCTGCCAAGGCATCGCTGAACGAGCCTTAAGCGCGTGTAATGCTAAAATCTTAGCTGTTTTTAACTGAATTTTGCATGTTATTTGATCGGGATTGCTCAGCAGGTTTGCTGGCCTAAGTTTGGCTCAAACCGCCTAGGGCTGCATCCCAATTTCATACATGTTGGTTCTGCTCGAGTGAACGACACCCAATAATGATCGCGATTACATTGCCAGACGGTTCTCAACGCCAATATCCGGGCCCGGTGACGGTTGCCGAGGTGGCGCAATCGATTGGGGCAGGGCTTGCCCGCGCCGCCCTGGGCGGGCGTGTCACGCGGGGTGAGCAATCCCAACTGGTGGATACCAGTCATCTAATCGAACAAGATTCGCAACTCGCCTTAATCACCGGTAAAGATCCCGAGGGCCTAGAGCTAATTCGGCACTCGACGGCGCACTTGCTGGCCTATGCGGTTAAAGCCTTGTTTCCTGATGCTCAGGTCACGATTGGCCCGGTTATTGAAAACGGGTTTTTTTACGACTTTTCATACAAGCGGCCCTTTACCCTTGAAGATCTTGCAGCCATTGAAAAGAAAATGGCTGAGCTGGTTAAAAAAGATGAGCCCGTGACGCGCGAAGAGTGGAAGCGCGATGACGCCGTTGCCTACTTTAAGGGCATTGGCGAGCATTACAAGGCCGAAATCATCGGTGCGATTCCGGGCAACGAGACAATTAGCCTCTATCGCGAGGGCGACTTTATCGACCTCTGCCGTGGCCCGCACGTGCCCAATACCGGCAAACTTAAAGTGTTTAAGTTAATGAAGCTTGCTGGTGCCTACTGGCGCGGCGACAGTAACAACGAAATGTTACAGCGTATTTACGGCACGGCTTGGGCCAATAAAGACGACCAAGACGCGCACCTGCACATGCTTGAAGAGGCCGAGCGCCGCGATCATCGCAAAATTGGTCGCGAGCTTGATCTGTTTCATTTTCAAGAAGAAGGCCCAGGCCTGATTTTTTGGCATCCAAAGGGCTGGGCGATCTGGCAGCAAGTTGAGCAATACATGCGTAACGTGTATCGCGATAACGGCTACCAAGAGGTGAAAGCACCACAAATTCTTGATCTGTCGCTCTGGAAAAAAACCGGTCACTGGGATAACTATCGTGAAAACATGTTCACGACTGAGTCTGAAAATCGTACCTACGGTTTGAAACCCATGAATTGCCCCGGACACGTGCAAATTTTTAATTCAAGCCTGCACTCGTATCGCGATTTACCCCTGCGCTACGGCGAGTTTGGTCAATGCCACCGTAATGAACCCTCGGGCTCGCTACATGGCATGATGCGCGTGCGTGGCTTTACGCAAGACGACGGTCATATCTTTTGTACCGAGGCGCAAATGCAAGACGAGTGCGCAAATTACACGGCGCTCTTGCAAAAGGTCTACGCAGATTTTGGTTTTACCGAGATTTTGTACAAAGTGGCCACGCGCCCCGAAAAACGCATTGGCAGCGACGAGGTCTGGGATAAGGCCGAAAACGCGCTCATGGAAAGCCTGCGGCGCACGGGTTGTGACTTTGAAGTGTCGCCTGGCGAAGGCGCGTTTTATGGCCCCAAGGTTGAATACACCTTAAAAGACGCAATTGGGCGCCATTGGCAATGCGGCACGATTCAGGTTGATTTTTCGATGCCTCAGCGCTTGGGCGCCGAGTTCGTAGACGCCCAAGATCAGCGGGTTGCGCCGGTCATGCTGCATCGCGCTATTTTGGGCTCGCTTGAGCGCTTTATTGGCATGTTGATCGAAAATCATGCGGGCGCTTTACCAGCTTGGCTGGCGCCGGTGCAGGCGGTTGTTTGCTGTATTTCTGAATCAACTGCTGAATATGCAACAGAAATCACACAAAGCCTGAAAAAACAAGGCTTTAGAGTAGAATCTGATTGCCGAGGTGAGAAGATCACCTATAAAATTCGCGAACATAGTATGCAGAAGGTCCCCTATATCCTGGTGGTCGGTGAAAAAGAGCGTCAGGCAGGGGCTGTAGCTGTGCGTAGTCGGGGTGGTCTGGATCTGGGCGTGATGCCTGTTGAGCAGTTCACCTCTTTGTTAAACGAAGATGTGGCCTTACGCCGCAATTCCGGTTTGCCTGCACCGCAGGCTGCCTAATCCTCAGGAGTCGTCAACATCGCAACAGAAAAACCCCATCGCATTAACGGTGACATCCGCGTTCCCGACGTGCGTTTACTAGGAATCGAAGGCGAGCAGTTAGGTATTGTTAATACACTAGAAGCTGTTCGTATGGCCGAAGAAGCAGGCGTAGATTTAGTTGAAATCGCCCCAAATGCTGAACCGCCAGTTTGCCGGTTAATGGATTACGGCAAGTTCAAATACCAAGAACAAAAACGTTTAGCTGAAGCCCGCGCTAAGCAAAAAATCATTCAGGTTAAAGAGGTTAAGTTTAGGCCTGCCACCGACGAAGGTGACTACCAAGTCAAACTGCGTAATCTTAAGCGTTTTCTTGAAGAAGGCGATAAGGCCAAAGTCACGCTGCGTTTTCGTGGCCGTGAAATGGCGCACCAAGAGCTCGGCATGCGAGTCCTTGAACGTGTACGAGACGATCTGACTGACATGGCGTCAGTTGAAGCGATGCCTAAGCTTGAAGGCCGCCAGATGGTGATGGTGTTGTCACCGCGTAAGAAAACACCTGCGGGCAAAGCAGAAGCAGCTTGATGATGCATGTCCTGTTTGTCATTGATCCGCTGCCAGACCTAAAAGCCTATAAAGATAGCTCAGTGGCCATGATGCGAGCGCTTGTCGCTCGCGGTCATCGCTTAAGCGTTGTCTTGCAAGGGGGCTTGTTTATTCAAGCTGGGCAAGTGTTTGCGCATGCCACGCCGATCAGTCTTGTGCCCGATGCTGACTTGCATGGTCATGCCTGGTGGCATGATGAATCGATTGCAAAAGATGTGGCGTTGCAAGAGTTTTCTGCGGTGTTAATGCGAAAAGATCCGCCCTTTGACATGGAGTATGTCTACGCCACGCATATGCTTGAGTATGCAGAAGCGCAGCGCGCGCGGGTCTTTAACAGTGGTGCTGCGATTCGCAATCATCCTGAAAAGCTTGCGATTACAGAGTTTGCAAAATTTACGACGCCAACCTTAGTGACGCGTGACATGAACCGCCTGAAAGCATTTCATGTCGAACATCACGACGTCATCGTGAAGCCGCTTGATGGCATGGGCGGTACGGGGGTGTTTCGCCTCGCGCCTCACGAAACTAATTTAAATGCGATTCTTGAGTCTCTGACGCATGATGGCACGCGCACAATCATGGCGCAACGCTACATCCCTGAAATCAAACAGGGTGACAAGCGGATTTTGCTGATTGGTGGTGAGCCGGTGCCGTTTTGCTTGGCTCGTATACCGCTTGCTGGCGAAACGCGTGGTAACTTAGCCGCGGGTGGACGTGGTGTCGCGCAGCCTCTGACTGAGCATGACTGGGCCATTGCGCGCGAAATCGCGCCACAGCTAGTGACACGCGGCTTGCTGTTGGTAGGTTTAGACGTCATCGGTGAGTATGTAACTGAAATTAACGTGACTAGCCCGACTTGTTTTGTAGAAATTACCGAGCAAACTGGGTTTGATGTCGCTGAGTTTTTTGTGCTGGCACTAGAGCGAGCGGTTGACTTACCACCGCCTCCGCCTGATATCAAAGTGTTCGTGTAGATTTGTACGTGCTACAAATTAAGGTGTTCACATGATTGCTATTGTAATTGTCGCGCACGTGCCGCTAGCCTCGGCGCTAGAGGCCTGCGCCAGACACGTGCTGGGGCGCGAGCCAGATGTTGTCGTGGCTGATATTTTGCCCAACGAGTGTGCCTCAGATTGTGCGCCAAACCTTGCTCAACAGATCATCGACGCAGACCAAGGCGAAGGTGTTTTGGTGTTGACAGATCTTCCTGGCGCGACCCCATCCAATATTGCTGTGCAAGCTAGCCATTTAGTGCAAGCAGCAGGGGTGCCGTGCTGTGTGTTAGGTGGCGTCAACGCCTCGATGTTGCTACGCGCCATTAATTATCGGCAAGGCAGCCTAGAAGATGTGGCAACAAGCGCACTTGCGGGTGCCACACATGCGCTGTTGCGTGTAGACTAAAGCATCAAGCAAAACAATATTTTTTAAGTAAAGTGTTTTATGCCACAGATAGAGATCGTCGTATCCAACAAGCTCGGTCTGCATGCGCGTGCGTCAGCCAAACTCACGCAACTTGCGGGTCAGTTCGGCAGCGAGATCTTCATTTCTAAAGGTGCTCAACGTGTCAACGCTAAAAGCATTATGGGCGTCATGATGTTGGCAGCCGGTATTGGTATTACGCTCAAGCTCGAGGCCTCGGGTGGCGACGCCGAGCAAGCCCTGGTCGCGTTACAGGCTCTGTTTGATGACAAATTCGGTGAAGGTCAGTAGCCTGACACCAGCTGCTCAATTGGGCAGCCCGATGTTGTGTCTGTATGGGCAGGGCGTCGCACGCGGCTACGCAATTGGGCGAGTGGTGGTGTTAGGGGCCACCGCGCTTGAGGTCTCGCATTATCGAATTTCGACCGCACAGATTCCGTCTGAAAAAAATCGTTTAACGAGCGCGTTAAATACGACTCAGCAAGAAATGAACGACATGGCGGCGAATCTGCCTGACGATGCGCCGCGCGAGTTAGCGGCGTTACTCAGCGTGCACAGCATGTTGCTCAGCGACCCCTTGCTAGCTGATCAAGCGCTTGCCTTAATTCAAGACAAACATTACAACGCCGAGTGGGCGTTAACGACGCAGGGGCAGATCCTAGGCGAGCAGTTTGCGGCGATTGAAGACGAATATCTGCGTGAGCGTGGCTCTGATGTACGGCAAGTGATCGAGCGCGTGCTACAGGTGCTGTCTGGTTCAAAACAAGTGCTCGAACTGAACCACGATATTGACGTTGAGGATCAACTGATCGTTGTCGCGCATGACATTTCACCGGCAGACATGATTCGCCTGCGAGGTGCTCGCTTTGCTGGCTTTGCAACAGATTTAGGTGGTGCCACCTCGCATACTGCCATTGTTGCCCGCAGCTTAGGGGTGCCTGCTGTCGTTGCGCTAGGGCATATACGTTCCCTTGTGTCAGACGGCGATTGGGTGGTGGTAGATGGCGCCAATGGCGCAGTGCTGGTGAACCCTTCGCGTCAGGCACTTGATCAATACCGACGCCTGCAGCAACTCTATCTCGACGAACGCGCTGAGCTGTCTTTGTTGAAAGATGTTGCTGCTGAAACGCTTGACGGTATTCAGATTTCGTTAGAAGCAAATATTGAGTTGCCCGACGAAGCTGAGCTCGCGCTGGCAAATGGTGCCTCAGGAATCGGACTCTTTCGCACTGAATTCTTGTTTATGGGTCGCAATGATTTGCCAACCGAAGATGAACAATATCAGGCGTATTTGAACGTCGTGACCACCATGCAGCATCGGCCAGTGACGATTCGCACGCTAGACATTGGTGCCGATAAAACTTTGGATGGTGAGGCAACGGTCGCAACTAACCCGGCTCTGGGCTTGCGTGCGATACGGTATTGTCTAGCGCACCCCCAACTATTTGCGACACAGTTACGCGCGATATTGCGAGCCTCTGCTCATGGCACTGTGCGAATCTTGATTCCAATGGTTGCACACATGCACGAGGTGCATGCGACCAAAGCAGCGATTGCCGCAGCCAAGCGAGAGCTTGATACGCGCGGGCAAGCCTACGACGATAAAATTTTGGTTGGTGCCATGGTTGAAGTGCCAGCAACGGCGATTGCCATCGAGCCGTTCGCCGAGGCACTTGATTTTCTGTCAATTGGTACCAATGATCTGATTCAGTACACGTTGGCCATTGACCGTGCTGACAATGAAGTTGCCGCTTTATACGATCCGCTGCATCCTGCAGTGTTGCGTTTAATCGCCAACACAATTAATGCCGGTGAACGTGTCGGTAAGCCCGTGTCAGTTTGTGGCGAAATGGCCGGAGACTCTCACTTAACACGCCTGTTATTGGGACTAGGTTTAACCCATTTTTCGATGCAAGCGCAGCAGTTGCTTGACGTGAAGCGTGAGATTCGGCGCGCGCATTCAAACGCCTTGCGTTTGAAAGTCGCCAATTCGCTGAATCGCGCGATTGAGATTGATCCGGCAACGCTGTATCACTAGCTTGTTAAGGTGACCTTAAATCGCTCGTTAGATCGTTTAATGCGGTCGCTCTGTATCGCTTGTGCAAGAACTCACTGGCTTTGCGTTCAGTATTAAAATTCAGTTTCGATATTGTTTTTCCTGAGAACACCATGATCCCAAAAAATGCTTGGTTTGAAGAGTTTCAAAAAAATGTCTCTGACTTGATTGCGCGCAGCCCTGCCGCGGATATCGAGCGCAACGTCAAAGCGTTTATGGGTCAAGCGTTTAACAAGATGGATCTCATCACGCGCGAAGAGTTCGATATCCAGGTCGACATGCTTAAGCGCGTGCAAGAGCGTGCAGCCGCGCTAGAAGAACAAGTGCAACAACTTGAACAACGCATGACTTTGCTTGAAAGCGGCCGGCCGTAGGGATTTAATTATCCATCGGTAGGCAGCGGCTGTTTAGCCGGCCATACTTTCGGCTTTTTGCTGAGAGACCTATGGCCTTAGCTGTCATCATGAGTCGTTCATTGTTCGGCATGGACGCTCCACCGGTTCGAGTTGAAACGCATTTAAGCAGTGGCTTACCCAGTTTTACGATGGTGGGGTTGGCCGATGCTGAGGTGCGTGAAAGCCGTGAGCGTGTGAGAGCGGCGCTGTTAAGTAGCGGGTATGAGTTTCCGGCCGGGCGACTGACGGTTAATCTATCACCCGCTGATTTGCCCAAAGAGTCTGGTCGCTTTGATTTACCAATTGCCCTCGGTGTATTGCTGGTGTCGGGGCAAATCGAACTGCCTGAGTTGACTATCAAGGCGCACCCTATCCCGTGCGTGGCTGCGCTATCGTCGTTGGTGGTGGCCGGCGAGCTCTCGTTAACCGGAATGCTTTCACCCATCAATGGTGCGACTGCAATTGCCTTAGCGGTTGCGCGCAGTCAAGCGCAAGCGAGCTTGCTGTTGCCCTATCTCAATGCGCAGCAGGCGGCTCGTGTACCTGGGTTACGAGTGCTTGGTGCCCAAAATCTGACTGAGGTTGTTGAACATCTGGCGGGTCGACAACCGCTTGAGCCGCTAGCGCCGACGTTGATGCCAGGCACACCACTAACAGTGCCGTGCTTATCAGATGTGCGTGGTCAGTTGATGGCCCGCAGGGCGCTTGAAGTCGCTGCCGCGGGCGGGCATAGCTTACTGTTTTCAGGCACGCCTGGTGTCGGCAAAACCATGCTTGCCAAGCGTTTGGGCGGGATTTTGCCTGCGCTCACGCCTGCTGAATGTTTAGAGGTGGCGTCTGTTGCCGCTTTTGCAGGAGCGCGTGACCACGTTTGGGGGCAACGACCGTTTCGTGCGCCCCACCACTCGGCATCGATGGCGGCGATGCTTGGTGGGGGCTCAACACCTCGCGCAGGCGAAGTGACGCTGGCACACCGCGGCGTGTTGTTTTTAGATGAGTTTCCTGAGTTCGAGCGTCGCGTGCGTGAAGGCTTGCGTGAACCACTAGAAAGCCTGTCAGTCACGATTGCTCGAGCCAAATTGAAAGTCGACTTTCCGGCCGACTTTCAGTTGCTTGCGGCCATGAACCCATGCCCCTGCGGCTGGTATGGTCATATTCAAGGGCGTTGCAAATGCAGGGCAGAGCAGATTGCAGCGTATCAGCAGCGTCTGTCAGGGCCCGTGATTGACCGAATTGATCTATTTGTGACCCTAACGATGAGCGATGAGCATTGGCTTGAGCTAGCACCCGGAGAGCCGTCTGCCGCGATTCGCCAACGGGTTGAGGCGGCTCGACAGACTCAGTTGCAGAGGCAAAACACGGTTAATGCGCGTTTGCCTGATAAAGACCTAGAGCGATGCTGCCCGATGACGCCAGCAGCAGCCAAACTCTTAGCCAGCACCATTAAAATGCATCACGTGTCAGCGCGGGCGATACAACGCTTGCGGCGCGTCGCACGAACTTGCGCTGATTTGTCGGGCGAGGAACAGATCGATTTGCCTCATCTTGCCGAGGCTTTTCAATATCGGCCAGTGTTTTCTGCAGGACCGCGGTAAGTTGTGGGCTGCTCAAGCCGAAGTTCAGACTAAACACGAAAGTCATAGCGGATGCCGCTCAAAGAGGTTTAGGCCTCGCAGGTTTAGGGTTCGCACGTGCAAAGTGTCAGAATTTGTCGTATAATCAAAGGCTTTCCTGCAAACTTTGCAGCGAAAATGAAGTGATAAGTGGATCTTGGGTTAACAAGACTGGCGGTCGATTGGCACATTAACAAGCTAATCGAGCAACATGCCAGGCACCTACAGAGCACAATTTAAAGTATATGGAAATCAAATGCCTAAGATGAAAACCAAGAAAAGTGCTGCAAAGCGCTTTCAGGTTCGCGGCAGCGGATCGATCAAGCGGGGTCAAGCGTTTAAGCGC
>Ga0209550_10002182_pt1 | contig 18856 bp, 16 predicted proteins | sample LauGreSuBDMM15SN_2_FD_187567 | JGI IMG/M metagenome (GOLD analysis project Ga0209550, IMG submission 187567) | Freshwater lake microbial communities from Lake Michigan, USA - Su13.BD.MM15.SN (SPAdes) (version 5) | ecosystem: Environmental > Aquatic > Freshwater > Lake | place: Lake Michigan...
GGCGTTGGAAGGTTGAGTTAACCTACCAACACTATCAAAGGAGATAGATGTTCATTATTTTTTTTAAGATCTTAGCAAATGCTTTTCCGTTACATAACCTTGTTAGGCTATTCGGAAAGTTCATTATGCTTTGATTTCAACATCAACACCACTTGGTAAGTCTAACTTACTTAAAGCATCTACCGTACGGCTGCTGCTAGTGTAAATGTCTAATAAACGCTTATGTGTACACAATTGAAATTGCTCTCTTGCTTTTTTATTAACGTGAGGGCTACGTAATACAGTAAATATTTTTTTGTGTGTAGGCAAAGGAATTGGTCCTGTTACTACTGCACCTGTACTACGTACAGTTTTTACGATTTTTTCGGCAGATTTATCTACTAAGTTGTGGTCGTAAGACTGTAATTTTATTCTAATTCTTTGTGACATATTAAAAGAGCTTTTTTTAATTTGGAGTGCAAAGGTAAGGGTTGTACTTAACATAGCAAAGAGATTGAGTAATATTTTTGAGATATTTTATACTCCCTTCTAATTTATGCCCACCTAAACGAAAATTAGCTTTACTAATGCTGTTAAAAAGTTGATTTTTAATGCATTAAAAATATTTTTGCCTTTTATAAACCCTTGCTATTACGTTATTTAGTAAAATAAAAAAGTTTAGTGATGTGATCACTAAACTTTTTTTAAATGAATTGCTCCCTATTTTATTGTATCCCCGATTTTTTCATTTGTTGATTTTCCTCGTAAGTCATTACGCGGTAGCCAGTTTTAGGTGTATCAAATTTTGAGGTGGCTACAGCAGTAAAATCAATTTTACTTACGGTATAGTTAATTTTAGTTTTACCAGCTTCAATTTCGTATTGTATAGCCAAACCAGGTAAATCTTTAAAAGTATAATTATATTCTTTATTAGATACTACCACATCGGCGGTATAGTATACATTAAAGGTTTTACCATTACTCATTTTAGCAATTGCCTTTTTACAGCTGTAACCGTTAATTTCTTTGGTTTCTGGCAAAAATTCAAACATTACATTGCTATATGCTTTATTTTTTGTCTCCCAATTTTCTTTAGTTAGCGTAATCATTAATTTTTGACTGCTATATTCTTTCAATATTATAGCATTGCCCGTTTTTGAATCATAAATATTACTCTCGGTACCTAAAGCACTTACCATATCGGTTCGGCTTTTACTTCCTTTTAAATACACCGTTGTTGTAGCGCCATCTAATGCATCTGCCATTTGCGGCTCTTTATTACCTGTATTTACAACTACATCATATACAATAGTGCCCTCACTCAATGTTTTTTGGGCAAAACTACTAACGGTTAAAAACATTAGTAAAACCATTAGTATGTTCTTTTTATTCATCATCTTTTGTTGTTTTTATAAAGATAAGAAAATCGTATGCCAGACTTTACTTATTATATTAAAAAAGACCTGCAACTTTTTTAAATAGTTGCAGGTCAGTATAATTTATTGTTTACTTTAACGTTTATTTGCCTTTATTCTTTAATTCTTGCACTTTTTTTTGTGTTTCCTGCATAGCCTGTAAACGTTCTGCAAATTTACTTTGCTTTACAGGCTTTTTCATATTTTCTGCTATTGCAGTACGTATTTTATCTGGATTGATAATATACTTTTGAATTAATATTTGTAACAATAAAGTAATGGTATTTGATACGGTATAATACCAAGTTAATGCAGATGGTAAATTATTGAATACCCCTAATAATAATACAGGGAAAATATAAGGCATATACTTCATTACTGGGTTAGTATTGTCTTGCATACTACTCATACTATAAATCGAAATTAATAAACTGGTAAGCGTAGCTGTTATAGTAAATAAACTTACATGATCGCCATAAAATGGGATATCGAACGGTAATTTTAATACTGAATCGTAAGCGGCTAAATCTTTTGCCCATAAAAAATTTTGTCCCCTTAAGGCTATATTACTTTGAAAGAAATAATACAAACTCATAAATATAGGAATTTGCAGTAGTGCCGGCAAACACCCACCCAATGGACTAACACCTGCAGATTTCCATAATTTCATTTGCTCTACACCAAACGCTTGTTGATCAAACTCTTTAGTTTTTGCATTTGTATTTTTAGCTCTTAATGCATCTACCTCTGGCTTAAGTGCCTTCATTTTTGCTCCGCTCAAATAACTTTTATATAAAATAGGTGATGTTATTAAACGTATTAAAAGTGTAAGTAATAAAATTACTAATCCATAATTAGCCACATGGCTTCTTAAAAAATCCCAAATTGGTAATAAAAAATGACGATTTATATATTTTACAAAAGAGAATGGGCCACTACCATAAGGAACAATTTGTTGCATTTGATTACCATACTTTTTTAGTATGTTATAATCATTAGGTCCAAAATACAATTGCAGCGGTATGGTGGCATTATTTGCAGGTACTGCTAATTTGCAAGTAGCTGTAGATTGTGAAACAATATTTAATGAATCGGCTGGTAATACCCAGCTTATTTCGGCGGTTTGAAATTTATTTTTTGCAATTAATGTGTTTACAAAAAACTGTGGACTTACGGCTAACCAACTTACCCCTTTTTCAAACTTTTCATTTCCTTCACTCATCATACTTGAAAAGTCAAACTTGTCGTTATTGAAATAACTTAAGTTAGTTTGTTGCCTTTCGTAGCTTAAGGTTTTTTCTACCTGAGGCATTTCTGTTTGCCAAAGTAAGTTAATGGTATTGTTTGTAAATAATTGATTTGCACCATTAGCTACAATGTTAAAATCCAGCATATAATCATCTGGTTTAAGAGTGTATTGATGGGTAAGCTCATTCCCTGCACTATCTTTTAACGTAAACGATATACTTTGAGATTTATCGGCAATCTCTTTTTTACCGCCATTTACAAAAATTGCATCGCCAGATTTTATAACAGCATTAGTTCCTGCAATTATATCGTAACTAATTTTATTAAAATTTCCTTTTTGTAAAAACAAGGGCTTACCATCGTAGGTTTTAAATTTCTTTAATTCAACCTCTTTAGGTTGACCACCTTTATTGGTAAACGTAATTTTAACTACCTCATTTTCTATGGTAACCAATTCTTCCTTAGCATCGTTTATAGGAAACCCTTTTTGAATTTGTAGTTGAGCCTGAGCTTTTTTAATACTATCTGTTTTTAAAGAATCTAGTACGGCAAGTTTAGGATCAACTTTTGGTTTTGTAGCTGCGACAGAATCTGCTTTTCTTTTCTCTTCTTTTTGATAGGCCTGTTGATTTTTATTATTAAAATACATCATTCCAAAAAGCAAAAGCCCTATTAATGAAAAACCTATAATCGTATTTTTATCTTTAAACATTTAACTATTTTTAAGTGGGCAAAGGTAGTGAGTTTTGGTTTACCGTTAGCAGTTAACGGTTGGCTGTTTACAGTTGGTAAATTTTAATTAAAAGCGGTAAATTTTGCATAGTTTTTGTATAAATCCACCATTTTTTAAATAAAAAACTCTCCATTTTTAAGGAGAGCTTTTTATTATACTAAGTAACTTGTTATTATTTTTTTGCAGCAGGTGCAGCAGCTTTTGCAGCAGCAGGTGCAGCAGCACCTTTAGCAGCAGGAGCAACCTTGGCAGCAGCAGTTTCTTCTTGCTTTAATTGACGAGTCATAGTTACAGAAGCAACCGGAATACGTGGAGAGTTCATAATTTCCATGTTATCGGCCTTAATATCTTGAATACGTACGTTTTCGTTTAATTCCAAGGCAGTTAAATCCATTTCAATGTTTTCTCTTAAATACTTAGGTAAGGTTTTTACCTTTACATTTTTAATTTTAAGTACTAATTTACCACCGGCTTTAACCCCAGCAGGTGTACCTGTAAATTTAAGTGGTAACGTTGCAATAACTTTTTTATCTTCTACTAACTCTAAAAAATCTACATGAATTAACGCATCGGATACTTTATCAAATTGTAAATCTTTAAGGATACAACGATACAATTTACCCTCTACCTTTATTTCAGCTAATTTAAATTCTGAAGTGTAAACGATTGATTTAAAAGATGCTGCAGGTGCAGAGAAGCTAACTTCTTTTTGGCCACCATAAATTACAGCTGGCACAAGTTGCTGAGAGCGAAGTTGGCGGGTGGCTTTTTTTCCGCTTTCGGTCCTCAGTTGTCCTTCGATTGTAATTGATTTCATTTTATTAAAATTTTTATTTTTGAGGTGCAAAAGTAGGGGAAAATATGCAATTAGCAATTGGCTAATTAGCAATTGCCCGTTGCTTACTTCTTATTTGCCAACTTACTCCTCATAAATAATTCGTTGATACTTTTATTTTCAAAGGCATTACGTATGGTAGTTGCAAACAATTGGTCGGTACTTATAACTTTTATTTTACTATAACCCTCTTTAATAGGGATGGTATCGCAAACAACCAATTCTTCTAGTACACTATTTTGTATAGTTTTGTAGGCATTACCACTTAATACAGGATGGGTTATTAATGCCCGTATACTTTTAGCACCTTTCTCTTTTAATAATCCTGCACTTTTTGCTAATGTGCCTCCCGTATCACAAATATCATCCACTATTACTACATCTTTATCAGTAACATCGCCAATAACAACCATGCTAGCAATTTCATTTGCTCTTTTTCTGTGCTTATCACAAATAACCATTTCGCATTCAAAATAGGTAGCAAACTCTCTTATTCGATTTGCACTACCTACATCTGGTGCAGCAAAAATTAGGTTATCTAATTTCAAACTTTCGATATAAGGTAAAAAAACTGCTGAAGATTCAAGATGATCTACGGGAATATCAAAATAACCTTGAATTTGTGGTGCATGTAAATCCATTGTAATCACTCTATCTGCACCCGCAGCTGTTAACATATTGGCTACTAATTTACTACCAATAGCTACTCTGGGTCTATCTTTTCTATCTTGCCTTGCAAAACCATAGTAGGGAATTACGGCAATAACTTTATAGGCAGATGCTCTTTTTGCAGCATCAATCATTAACAACAACTCCATCATATTATCGGTTGGGGCAAAAGTGCTTTGTATTAAAAAAACAAATTTCCCTCTAATACTTTCTTCAAACTCTACATAAATTTCTCCATCGCTAAAGCGTTGAATTTTTACTTTACCTAATGCTTCACCAAATTTTGTTGCAATTTTTTCGGCAAGATATTTTGAGCCTGTACCAGAAAATAATTTTACAGATGTTTCCATTAATTTGTTATTGTATGGTTAATTAAAGATGATTTTGTTGGATTTTTTACGCCTTAGTAAGCACAAAGCACAACATTTATTCTTGCAAATGTATCATTTACTTTTTAACCTTTATATTTGATATGATGGATAATTTCAACAACCCTTCCACATCTATAAAAAATTGGGCTATTGATGACCGGCCTAGAGAGAAGATGGTACTTAATGGTGCCAATACCCTTAGTAATAGTGAATTGATTGCTATATTGATAAATAATGGTAGTAAAGAAAAAAGTGCTGTAGAGTTAGCTAAAGAAATATTACAGCTGGGTAGTAATAATTTGGTAGAGTTAGGAAAGCTATCGCTTAAAGATTTACAAAAAATAAAAGGTATTGGGCAAGCAAAGGCTATAACTATAGCGGCTGCACTTGAATTAGGTAATAGACGCCAAGTGGCTAGTACTTTAGATAAACCGGTGTTGAACTCCAGCAAAAAAATAGGTAATTATTTACAGCCCCTACTTAAAGATTATAAATTTGAAGTTTTTGCTGTTTTGTTTTTAAACCAAGCTTGTAAATTAAATCATTTTGAAATAATTAGTAAAGGGGGTATTACTGGTACAGTTGTAGACCCAAGAATAATTTTAAAGAAAGCATTGGAACATGATGCAACAAGAATTGTATTGTGCCATAACCACCCAAGTGGTAATTTAAACCCTAGCCGAGCCGATGAGGCAGTAACGCTTAAAATTAAACAAGCGGCAACTTATTTTGATATTCAAATAATGGACCATATTATTGTTAGTGAAGAGGGTTATTTTAGTTTTTCGGACGAGGGGTTGTTATAATTACTCTTCTTTCTTTTTCTTTTTTGTGTACCTGTATAAATTTCTTTGGCTTTGTGTACGAGTTGTAAAAAATCGTTTTGCAAATAATTATCTGGCTTGTAACTTTCCAGTGTTATTGTTTCAATATCTAGCCAATCAATATGCTTACCAAATTTTGATTGTTTTAATTTGTAAGAAAACATAGCAACAGCTGCAGCAAATTGATAATCGTTATGTATAGTTTTAAACTCTTCTAACTTATAAGGACAGTCGTATACTTTTGTAACTTGGGTTGTATCGTTACACAAACCATATTTTAAACTTAACGTTGCCATTGTTTGATTAGATAATGTTGATAACGCGTTAGTGTCAACAGGTTGTATTTCAAACAAGGCAAGGGTACTATTGCCACTTCCAATTTCGCCACCTTCCATATCTGTAGTACTGTCAGCTACTGCATCTCTTTTATTATCGAACCCAATTAACTTATACTCTTTTACCAATTCAGGATTAAATTGTACGTTCATATAAACATTGTCTGCTACTGCATAAAAAGTTTGTGTTAGTTCTTTTACCAATACTTTTTCGGCTTCGGCAATATTATCTAAATAAGCATAGTTACCATTACCTCGTTTTGCTAATGTCTCTAATTTACTATCTTTAAAATTACCCATTCCTACACCTAAGCAAGTAAGATAAACTCCTTTTTGTCGTTCCTTTGTAATTAAATCATCCAAATCTTTTTCGGAGGTAATGCCTACATTAAAATCACCATCTGTACAAAGTACTACTCTATTATTTCCATCTTTAATAAATGTATGTTCCGCTAAACGATAGGCTGTTAAAATTGCTGCTTCCCCTGGGGTATCACCCATTGCTTCTAACTCCTCTATTCGTTTTATAATTTTCTCTTTTTCGGCTCCGCCAGTTGGGGGTAGCCATACTGCCACAGTACCACCATAAATTACAACCGACATGGTATCTTTATCTCTTAAATTTTTTACAAAAAGTTGAAAGGCGGCTTTTAATAAAGGGAGCTTATTGGGCATGTCCATGCTTCCCGAAGCATCTACCAAAAAAACAAAATTACCAGAAGGCACTTTTTCTAAATCTAGCTTTTGTGCATTTACGTTTATATAGAGCAATTGGCTTGCTTGGTTCCAAGGGCAATTTGTTAATTGAGATTCAATATTAAAAATATCTTTTTTTTCAGGTTGCTTATAATGTAAATTAAAATAGTTAATTAATTCTTCGGTACGAACAGCATCTGGAGGCACTGTACTTCCTACATTTAAAAACCTACGTACATTACTATACGAGGCTTTATTTACATTTAATGAAAATCCAGTGCTATTAAATTCACTAGCATGTACAAAATCGTTTTCTACAATTTGAAAGTAGGTTTCCTCATCAACAAACCATTTTAGTCTTGCATTTTGTTGCAAATTTTTTGTTACCGATATTAATTTGGGCTTACTTTTATTTGCGTTAGATGATGATACTTTTAAAATAAAATTTTGCCATACGTCAGATTGTATTTTTATAGTTTTAGTTTCGTAACCTTCTTGAGATATGGTTGCGCTATCCACTAATGTGTGTGTAGTAATGCCAAAACCACCAGAACTACCAGAATAGTATAATTGCTTAGATGTGTGTAGAAAAATTTTAGCGTTTTGTAACGGTTGATTTTTTTCGTCTCTTACCTCTCCACGTAAATAGTATTGGGCATTAGCAAAATTTGCTAATAGTAAAAGGCATACAATATGTGTTATTTTTTTTAACAAAGACAATGTTCGTTGTTAAAGTAAAAAATATTTTCTATATAGACAATTTATTACCCAAAAATGATGCCTTTGAGTGAATTTATTATTCAACAAGCCTATAAATTTCCTTAAGATTACGTCCAAGTCCATCATAATCAAGCCCATACCCCAATAAAAATTTATTAGGCACTTCAAAACCCAAATAATCAATGGTTACTGGAAATTGCAATGCTTCTGGCTTATGAAGTAAAGAGGCTATTTTTAAAGTAACGGGCTGTTGGTTAATTAATTGCGGCAAAAATGCATCTAAAGTTTTGCCTGTATCTACAATATCCTCTACGATTATTACGTGCCTATCGGTTAAAGGAATATCTAACCCAATTGAGGTAATTACATTACCTGTACTTTTTGTGCCCTTATACGATGCTAGTTTTATGAAACAAATTTCGGCATCAATAGTAAGCTCTTTAAATAAATCAGAAGCAAACATAAAAGAACCATTTAAAATAGCTATAAACAAGGGTCGCTTACCTGCATAATCTATATTTAACTGCGCTGCTATTTTTTTAATTTGTTCATTTATTTGTGTTGCAGTAATGTATGGTTCGAATGTTTTATCAAAAACTTGTATTTGCATTGTATAAATTTTATTCGCTAATTTTTAATTGTTGTCCTATTCTTAAACTGTCGCTTGTTAATAAATTCCAAGTACGTAATTGATCAACCGTAATGTTATATTTTTTTGCTATACTATATAATCCTTCTTTTGAAGCTACTGTATGTAAATTATTTTTTTGCGATGTATTTATTTTATCTTTTGGTTTTAACCACAATTTGGTACCGGTTGGTAAAATGCGGTTTTCGCTTAGTTTATTATAATCAAGTAAGTATTGCAATTGAATACCACTTTTTTGTGCTACATCAAAGGTGCTTTCCCCTTTTTGTGTTAGATAAAATTCTCTATCCCCAATCTTATCTTTTTTTTGTAAAAAAACATATTGGTCTTTTGCTAAAAGACCATCTTCTGCAAGTTCGTTAAACTCTAACAATTTACTTAATGAAATATTATTTTTAGTTGCAATAACTAATAGAGATGTTCCTTTATTGGCTAATACGCATTTTGTTCCATTAACTTTTACTACTGTATTCGATACATCTAACGTACTTAAATTAGCTTCGTCATTTTCTAAAATAACTTTATTCTCTTCTTTTGCATCATCGTCAAATTGGCTAGCATCATATTTTGGGGCATTTGCTGCAGCACCTAGTGTATATTGTTGCAAATTATATTTTTCAATATTACTTATTACAATTTCCGGATAACGAGGGTTAGTTGCATATCCAGCTTTTTTTAGCCCGTAAGCCCAACCTTTATAATCGGTTATATCTAACGTAAATAAATTGCCGTAACGTTGATTATTTCGTAAAAAATTACTGTGATCTCTGTAACTATCTTCAGCTGTTTTATACACCCTAAAGCATTCTCCAATAGCATCATCATCATGCGATACGCCACCTGCTGTCCAGCTCGTTTTACATTTTATTCCAAAATGATTATTTGATTTTTTTACCAAAACACTATTGCCACTTTCGCTTTCTAAAATACCTTGTGCAAGTGTAATGGCCGCTGGTACACCCATACGTTTCATTTCTCTTATAGCAAGTTCTTTATATTTTTCTACATATTGGACTGCAGTAAGCTCTTGTGCAAAAATATTTTGTGCACAAAACAAATAAGCTATCAATAGTAATCTTTTCATTTTATAATTTTTTTATAAGCAATAACCCATCTCTTACCGTAAGCAAAGCTTGTTCTACTCTTTTATCATTAGTAACATACTCATTAAACTCATGTATTGCTTTTGCATTTTTGCCAACAACTTCATTTTCTAATACCTGTCCATGAAACAATACATTATCTGCAATTATCCAACCACCTGTTTTTATATTAGGTAAAATTAATTCGTAATAGTTAATATAGTTTGTTTTATCTGCATCTATAAAAACTAAGTCCCATGTTTGAGTTAATGTTGGAATAATTTGTAACGCATTTCCTGTATGCAACATTATATTTTTTACACTGGCTTTATCAAAAAACTGTTGTGCTGTTTTTGCATCTTCCTCTCTTAGTTCAATAGTATGTAAAACTCCATTGAGTTGCAAGCCCTTGGCTAAACACAATGCACTAAAGCCGGTAAATGTGCCAATTTCTAATACATTTTTTGGTTGAACCATACAGCTAAAAAACTCTAACACTTTTCCTTGAACATGACCACTTAACATATGTGCATGTGGATGATGTTGAAGTGTGTATTCTTCTATTTCAGTTAACACATCATCTATTAACGATGTATTTTTTTTTGCATAAGCTTCTACAATATGGTTAACTAATTCCATTAAAAATTTGGTACTAGAGTACTCGTTTTATAATAATTTAATAGAAAGTTTACTACCTCATCGGCAGTATCAAATAAATGAATTAAATCTAAATCCTCTGGATTAATATTATGTTCAGTCTCTCCCATCGTTTCTTTAATCCATTTTATTAAGCCACCCCAGTAGCTTTTACCTACCAGTATCATGGGGCTTTGTTTAAATTTACCTGTTTGTATTAACGTTACTACCTCAAAAAACTCATCCATTGTACCAAAGCCACCGGGCATCATTATAAATCCTTGGCTATATTTTACAAACATTACTTTACGTACAAAGAAGAAGTCGAAGTTTAAATTTTTATCTCTATCAATATAAGGATTGGCATGTTGTTCAAAAGGCAATTCAATATTTAACCCTACAGATTTTCCTCCAGCAATTGATGCTCCTTTATTTGCAGCTTCCATTATTCCTGGGCCTCCACCAGTAATAATTCCAAAACCTTCCTCGGCAAGGCGTTGAGCAATTTCAACAGCTAATTCGTAATACTTATTACCCGGCTTTGTTCTTGCGCTTCCAAATATTGTTATACATGGTCCTATTTTATTTAACGTTTCAAAACCATCTACAAACTCTGCCATTATTTTAAATATTTGCCAGCTACTATGTGCTTGGCTTTCTTTCCACTGACGCTCTTTAGCTAAATTAATTTCTCCGTTCATTTTTATAGTTTATTTATTTAAAAGTAAAGCCATTTATCATTTAGCGTAAAATGAAAAATGGCAGTTACTAACTATGTAAAAATACACTTTATTTTAATTAATGAGCATTTTGAAACTTTGTAATAATTTCATCTTACTCATTTTCATTAGCTACTAACTCTCTTTTAACATCTTTTTTAGAAATTAAGAATAGGCCAAAAAATGTTACCAATCCATTTAGTATTAATATTTCAATCCCAAACTTATAGCCATGAAATATTTTTTCTGAAAATGCTTTTAAATTTGTAGCTGTGATTTCTGAAAATCCAAAACGAGTTACAAACCAATCTGGATTATTAATTAAGTCGGTACCTAAAATTATTAAAGGAGATAATAAACATACTATTAAAGCATATTTATCTTTAATTTTTCGTTGTGTTAAAATACCAAAAGCAAATAAACCTAACAATGGACCATAGGTATAACCAGCTACTTTTAAAATTACATCTATAATTGATTTGTCATCTATCCATTTAAATAACATAACTAACAAAAAGAAAAGTATAGCAAATATTAAATGAACAATTAAACGTTTTTTCTTTTTTTGTGCTTCATCTAAATCTTTTCTTTTTTTGAGCCCTAAAATATCTATACAAAAAGAAGAGGTTAGTGCTGTTAATGCTCCATCTGCACTTGGGAATAATGCAGAAATTAATCCAATAATAAATATTACAGAAATACCTGCCGATAATGTATCTCCAAGGGCTATTGCTGGAAACAAATCGTCACCTTTAACCGTTAAGCCTGTTTTGGCTGCATACAAATATAATAGGCCACCCATTAATAAAAATAAAAAATTAACAACTAATAAAACTGTGCTAAGCGTTAATATATTTTTTTGAGAATCTTTTAATGTACGAACACTAATATTTTTTTGCATCATCTCTTGATCAAGCCCTGTCATAGCTACAGTAATAAAAGCACCACCAATTATTTGTTTTAAAAAGAAGCCTGGTGCGTTAGCATCGGTATTAAACATCTTTGTCATTCCGTTATTGCCTAATTCTGTTAATGTTGAACTTAATCCTAAATCTAACTTATACATAACAGCAACAATACATACGATTAAACCAAGCAACATAAAAGTTGTTTGTAACATATCTGTATACACAATGGTTTTTACACCTCCCTCAAATGTGTACAATAAAATGAGTACTAAAATGACTAATGCCGTTGCCCAAAAAGGAATACCCATTTTATTTAAAATAAAAATTTGTAAAATATTTACAACCAAATACATTCTTGCGGTAGCCCCTAATGCTCTAGATACAATAAAAAAAATAGCTCCTGTTTTATACGATACCGGGCCAAACCTTTTTTCTAAATAATTATAAATAGAAGTAAGATTTAATCTATAATAAAGAGGTAATAAAATATAGGCAATAATTAAATAACCAATAAAATAACCTAACACTACTTGATAGTATTGAAACCCTCCTTTACCCACGGTACCTGGCACACTTACAAACGTAACACCACTAAGGCTAGTACCAATCATTCCAAAGGCAACCAACATCCAATTACTATTTCGATTACCTATAAAAAAACTATCATTATTGCTACCTCTGCTTGTAAAATAAGCAACAACTAAAAGCAATAAAAAATACCCAATTACAAAGGAGAAAAGAAATAGTGGCGACATCGTAATTAATAATTAAAAAGAAAAAAGAAAATGGTAATACCTATTTTTATAGTTTAAAAGAATAATTCAAGATACTAATAAAATTATGATAAAATCAATAGCTGTTTTTTGTGGTAGCAAAAGTGGACTAAACCTTTTGTTTGAAGAGCATGCAAAACAATTAGGTTATTTATTAGCGCAGCAAAATATTACCTTAATTTATGGAGGTGGAAACAAAGGCCTAATGGGTGCTGTCGCCAATGCAGTATTAGAAAAAATGGGCCATGTAATTGGTATAATTCCTCAATTATTAACCGATAGAGAGCATAGCCATAAAGGAATTAGCGAATTGATTATTGTTGACAACATGCACATTCGTAAACAACTACTTTACGATAAATGTGATGCGGCTATTATTTTACCTGGTGGTTTTGGTACACTTGACGAATTTTACGAAATGCTTACGTGGAATCAATTAAGCATACATAACAAACAAATTTTTATTTTAAATACCGATGGGTTTTACAATCATTTGTTAACACACAACATAACCATGCAACAACAAGGTTTTTTGTATGATAAAATTGAGGATAGAATTACTATTTTAGAAACTCCAGAGCAGCTACTACCTTTTCTTAGTTAATTAAACTTAGTCTCTTTTGCCTTGAAATAAAGGTAGTTGAATACCTGCTCTAATAATAGGTATGGCACGTATAGAACCATCTTGCAACACTTCGGTATACGGAGAGTTTTCGGTTTTTGAAAGATCAAACACAATAGAGAAATAGTAAAAAAAACTTCTTGGTCCGGTACGGTCACTTGAAAATCCGCCTCCAACTAAAAAACTACTGGATTCAAGTTTAAATTTTTCGGTTGTACCGCCTGTATTGGCAGGAGGAATAAATTTTAAAGAATTAAAATTATACTCTCCACCTGCTTGCAAAAAAATCATTTTAACTGGAAAAATACGTACAAAAGCCCCAGGCCCATAAACAAATTGACGATATTTTGCACCCGAAAAATCTCTTTCGCCAGAATACGTAAAATTGGCCACTAAAGCAACGTCAATAAACTTATTTATACTATATCCTAAATATGGATTAACCCCTAAAATAGTTTGCCCATTAAAAAAAGAAACGGTAGCACTACCTCCCATAAATACGTTTTCTTTTTTAAATACACCTTTTTTTTCTTCAATATCTTCTTCTTTGTTTTGACAAAAAGCAACATTGATAGTACTTAAAAGCACTATGACTAAAATTATTTTTTTCATTTTTATTAGCTATTTATTTAAGGAAGAAGTTTAGATTAAAATACAAAGTTAAGCATCAAAAATTTTGCCTTTATTTAAAATTCCATTTGGATCAAATGTATTTTTAATGCCCCTCATAAGATTGAATGTAGTTTCGGTAAATAGTACGGGCATATATTCTTTTTGTATTAAGCCAATACCATGTTCGCCACTTATAGTGCCGCCCAGCTTTTTTACTAATTCAAACAATGCTTTTAAAGCTGGTATTATTTCTGGGTTATTTAAACTATAAATGCACCCTTCTTTTTTTATACGAATATGTAAATTACCATCACCAGCATGGCCATAGCAAACCGCTTTAAAATTATATTGTTTACCTAATAGTTTTACGCCCTTTATTAATGCAGGTAACTCTGCCCTTGGCACTACGGTATCTTCTTCAATGGTAAAGCCATCAAGCTTTACAGCCTCTGCTGCCCTCCTACGCAAAATCCATAACGCTGCTTTTTGTTGTGCATCATCTGCAAAGAAAATTTCGCCACAATCAAATTTTGTAAGCAGCTCCCCAATGGCTTCCATTTCACTCATAAGTACTTCCAAATTATTTCCATCTACCTCAATTATTAAATGAGCTTCCATTTCATCGGTAACAGGTACTACTGTATTACCGCCTAACATTTTGCTAGTAATTTTTAATGCATCAATTTCTACTAACTCTAAAGCACTTGGTGTAAAACCTGCCCTAAAGATGGCACTCACTGCTTCGCCAGCTTTTTCTAAATTATTAAAAGGTACCAACATCAGTAAATCGTATTTGGGATGTGGCAATAATTTTAAAACAATTTTAGTAACAATACCCAACGTGCCCTCGCTACCTACCATAAGTTGTGTTAAATTATAGCCAGTACTATTTTTTAACACATTTGCTCCAGTCCAAATTATTTTGCCAGTTGGTAATACTACTTCTAAATTCAACACATAATCTTTTACAACTCCGTATTTCACAGCTTTAGGGCCTCCGCTATTTTCGGCAATATTTCCACCAATAAAACAACTACCCCGGCTACTTGGGTCGGGCGGATAAAACAATCCTTTTTCTTTTACTGCATTTTGCAACACCTCCGTTATTACGCCTGGCTCTACAATTACCTGTAGATTTCTTTCATCAATATTTAGTATGCTATTTAATCGTTCGGTACTTAATAATACACCACCCAAATTAGGCAATGCACCACCACTTAACCCTGTACCAGCACCTCTTGGGGTAACGGGTATTTTATATTCGTTACAAATTTTTAGTATGGCACTAATCTCTTCGGTAGTTTTTGGTTTAAGTACCGTATCGGGTAAAAAATGTAAATTTTCTGTTTCGTCATGTGCATAATTATTCAACGTTTCTTCATCTACAAATACAAAATTATCGCCTACAATTTTTTTAAATTGGTGCAAACAATCTAATACCATATTTTTTGCTTCGCCTATTAGCATGTAAACTTATTTATGCAAAAATCGGTAAAAAAGGGGAGAATTAAAAACCACCTAGCAAACAATAAAAAAAATCTTCACCATCAGTGGGCAAGCCAAACCCCCTTTTTGCCGTTGTTGGTGTTTGAGCCGTTAGCCTTTGCAGCCAAGCTTTACCAACAACATCGCATACTAGTTGCTAACTCCTATACTCATACTTTGAACATAACAAAATCCACAATCGATTATATTAATTTTTTTATTTTTCCCCATTCCACACTGTTGTTGGTAAGCCAATACACTTTACTTGCCCTTTAATACACAACAACTGCTAACTCTAGGCTAGCCACAACGGCAAAAAAACTCTCAAAAAAATCCCCACAAAAATGCAGGGATTAATTATTTAAGTGGTAAAACATATTTACTCTGCCAACGAAATTCTCACCTGTACCCCTGCCCTTGTATTGGTTATTGGTGCACTAGAGGATATGTATGGTGTTACCCTACGTTGATCGAAATATAATTTAACCAACACTCTATTGCTAAGTGTATAATCAATACTTGGTGATATGGTTATTTCTTTACTACCAGAGGTAGCAAAATTATTGTCCTGATCTAATCGACTATTGGCTACTACATTGTCTCTAATTTTAAAATCTAATCTAAAATTAATTTCATTTTCTAATTTACTTTTTTCTTTGCCAACAGCATCTTTGGGTTGTAAAAATTTAGGCCATGGAATATTAAAAGGTAAACGCAATCCTCTTTTTCTGTATCCAGCACCTATACTAATTTCTGTACTACGTGTTTCGCTTAACTGAAAATCAATTAAACTTAAACTTAATTGCCTTGTTTTAGCATATTCAAATTTAGCTTGTAGTTGATTTGTAAACTGCATGTCTATACCTATCAATGGTTGAAACTGCTCTCCTAAACTAATATTTGGTACAAGAAAATAAGGTATAAAGTTTTTAGATGTTGTATCGTAAAAAGAAGGGTAACCAAATTGAGAAACATCTTGATACAATAAGGCAGATGAAAACCCATTCATACTTAAATTACCGGTGTACCCGTGCGATAAGGTAAAATTGGTAAATATTTTATCCAACCCTTTTATTTTGCTTAATCCATTGTAATCTATTTTCCAATTGGGCTTTGGTAATATTGCTTTAAACGGATTTGATTTTATTTTTGGATTATTTTGATCTATTAAGGCAATCTGATTAGGATCTTGACCACTATACGCCGCAATAAAAGACGGTATTAATACATCCGTAGCATATCTACCATAACCATATTTATAACCATCGGTACCCGTTGGACCTGTTGTTGAGTAAGGATTTTTTGCTCCTAATCGTTGAGATAAAACCAATCTATAATCTTGAAACTTTTTAAAGGTTTCAGAAACTTTATTAGGATCATACTTTCCAAACAATGTTTTAAACGAAATATACGTAACATCAAAACCGCCACCAGCATAAGGATTTAAATGACCAAACCTGTAGTTAGATCCCAACCCACTTGTATCTGCATATCTAAATGTTTCGCTATAATTTTTATTAAATGTTTTACGAAGATTTACATTAATAATTAAATCCCTTATTGGCTCTAGCTGAGCAGATAGAGTCATTGTTTGATCGAAGTTTTGTACAAATAATGAGTTAAATGTTGTGTCTTTTGTAATTAAATTTTTTGTTGCAGCTCTATTTAACCAACCAGTATCGGGTTGGCCACCAAAAATAAAGTCAAACCCTGGGGCCATACTTTTAAAATTTTGCCCCACAAATTGTGTACTATCTATATAACCTGGCAAACGAGTATTTGCGTTTTCCGATATAGAGAAATTAGCTTGTTTTACACTTGTTAATAGCTTACCAAAAAACTTACTAAAACCACCAACATAAGGCAAAGCTGTTCTATCTACAATTTTACGAGTGCGTAAAACTTTTTTACCACTTTTTAACGTAACGCTATCTTTTACTTTTGTAATTCTATTTCTCCATTTTTCTCTATCCTCTATATTACTTGGTGCATCTAATTGGCGAAGCCATTTAGATTTTGAATACAAACGTGTAAAGTCAAATTGAGCTGTGGCTTCTTTTTGCTGGCCATTTTCTAAAATATTACCTAACTCTACCGCTAATCTTGAAGCACCTATCCAACGGTAGGTTGTTCTATAATTTACGTTAGCACTTGTCCAATCTAACAAAGGAAATTTAGCTGTTGGCAAAGCATACGTAAAGTTTGCACTTTGGTTATAAATTGTATTTCTGCCTCCAGTTAAAAAGTTTTTTCGTACCGTATCTTTTTTTGCTTTGGTATCTAATCTTCCTGCTGGCTCATCTATTCTTGAATTATTGGTTGCCGTAAAATCAAAATTGATTGATTTTGTTAAATCCCATCGCATTACATAATCTCGTTGAAACGTAAAGTATTTATCGTAGGTTTCTGGTATTGAATATTTTGATGCGCCTACACTGCGTGGGCGTATTGCTCCAAATTGACGTTGCACATCAGCCCTAAAGCTTAACTGCGATGGAATGGGATTAAAGTTAAAATCTTTTAATAAATCAAACCACTTGGTTTTTGTTTTTCTAAATAATTTTTTAAACGGCTCAAGCGATTTTGGCTGAGGGGCAAAACTATAGCCTAATCCTCCTCTATGCCTTGTTACCTCATCTCGCTCAATTAATGGATTATGTCGTAGGGTGTTTATATAAGAGTAGCTAACATCTAAATTTGAAATATCATAAATTTTAGGCTTTTTTGTACTTGTTCTATTTTTACGAACATTAGTGAAATTTAGTGTTTTTGTAGCAGTAAAATCTATGGCATCGTTCTTAATAGAATCTCTTCTATCTTTTGGTGCTGCTTTTAATTTGTCTTTTAATTTTACATCTCCATCATAAGGGTCGTACTCTGGTGTACTTACTGTTTGAGAATAACTTGCGGTTACCGGTATGGATAACGCTGCTTTTTTGGGTAATAATTTACCCAACTCTAACGTAGCTGTTGCATCAAATTGTAAAAAATTATCTCTATACCTATCACTCACTCTTTGTTCTAATGTACCAAAACCTTTACTATGTGCATTACCAGACAAGGTTAGTGTACCAAGGTCGGCCAAGGTTAAATCAACCCTGCCTAGTGCTGCCCAACCTCCCTCTTCATCTAAACTAGATAAACGCAACTCATTTACCCAAACATCGGCACATGCATTTGGAGTTGTGGCATTGGTATTTTCTACTCCAATTAGTATTCCTCTTACTTCGGCTAAATTAGGGTTGCCTAATATAGAGTATACTTGTCCGTTAGTTTGCGCTTTTCTAAATATTTGTAATAAGTTGGGCGAAGCTAAATTTCTATCTTGTTTTAATTTTACCAAACTTTGCAAATCTAACTCCAACGAATTTGCAGGGCTCCATAACGAGTCGTTATATTCATTACTATTTACGCCACCGGGAATAGAGGTGGCTGCATTTAATTTGGTAAGATTAATGGGTATTCTTATCTCATAATAGTTATTAATAAAATCGGTTCCTATTCGTATTACTGCGGTTAAATCTTTATTATTTAAGTTGAGAAGC
>Ga0209550_10002183_pt1 | contig 18855 bp, 16 predicted proteins | sample LauGreSuBDMM15SN_2_FD_187567 | JGI IMG/M metagenome (GOLD analysis project Ga0209550, IMG submission 187567) | Freshwater lake microbial communities from Lake Michigan, USA - Su13.BD.MM15.SN (SPAdes) (version 5) | ecosystem: Environmental > Aquatic > Freshwater > Lake | place: Lake Michigan...
TTAAAAAACAATAAATATATTTATAAATATATTTTTCTATTTCCATTTTATTTTTTTACTTCATTTATCTTTTTGTTTTCTTGTCAAGATCCTTTTGTGAAGCAGGCTTCATATAGTCCGTTTGAGAAGAAATTATTAGTTAAGTCAGCTGCATGGTCAAATATTTTGAAATTGAAAAATGGTGATCTCGCGATTTTTTATCAGAAGGCAAATGATATTGGAATTCCAAATCAAGTTCAAGTTTCAATTGAAATGATAAAATCATTTGATGGAGGGAGTAATTGGACAAAACCACAAATTGTTTTTGATGATTTACAACATAAAAAAACAGATTGGGGTTATTCCGTTTCGCAAGCTAGAAATATAGCTGTTGGAATACTTCCATCGGGCAGAATTATAGTTGCTTTTACCATTCAAGAATATTCTATTAATCCTGAGGGCCAACCTATAACTATATCTCCAACCCCGGCGTCATTTATTATAAAAGGGTTGTATACAATTTTCTCAGATAATAATGGACTGAGTTTTTCTCCTCCTAAAAAAGTTATTTCAAATTATATAATAGCTCCAACGCCTCATGATAAAATAGTAATTGATAAGTATGGTAATGCTTTTATGTCTGTATATGGTGCGACTAATTCAACTTGGACTAATAGTTCAGTAGAAATTTTTAAATCTATAGACAAAGGTGAATCATTTCAATTTTATTCTACAGTTGAGAAAAGTCAATTACCACCATTTGGTGAAACTTCTCTTTTAATCACTAATCAAAACTCTCATGCGTTTGTTAGAGCCCCTTCAAATGAAACTATTCATTATATTTCAAGTGATAATTTGAAAACCTGGCAATTTAAAGGTGCTGTAACCGAAAACATGCAAATACCATCCCAGCCTAGACTGCTAGAAAATAATAATATTTTACTTTTTTCTGGAAACAGGAAACTCCCATTTGGAATAGTAGGCAGAATTAGTAATGATTATGGTTTGAGTTTCGGAGATTCAAAAAGAATTGTAGAATTATCTTCTTATAACCATGGTTATCCTAATGCAGTGCAGAAAAATAATAATATTATTTTAACTTATTATGAAATGCCCACAACTAACAGATACAAGGAGGATTGGCTTGATTCAGAAATTTTTATTGTTAAATTTAGTGAAGAGGATTTCAAGAATAAATTAGATTAATTCTATTTTATTATGAAAAGGACATTACTATTAACTGGAGGATCAGGACTTTTGGCAGTTAATTGGGCTGTTAAAATGAGGGAATCTTTCAATGTAGTTTTATTATTGCATAATAGGCATATACTTATAAATGGTGTTATTTCTTTGAACGTAGATATCTCATCTTTTCTTGATTTAATAACAATTGTGTTGAAATATCGGCCTCTTGCAGTGATTCATACAGCATGTCTTACAAGTGTTGAATCTTGTGAACAAGATCCAATTCTTGCATATGAAGTTAATGTAAAAATAACTGAAAATGTCGCGAAAGTAACTCAATCTTTAGGGGTTAAGATGGTGCATATTTCTACAGATCATTTATTTAGCGGAAATAAGTCCTTTGTTTCTGAAGAAGTAATTACTTCTGCATGTAATGTTTATGGAAATACCAAAGCTCTTGCAGAGGAGAAAGTTTTTAAATTTAATGAAAACTCACTTATTCTGAGGACAAATTTTTATGGTTTTGGAACTTCCTATCGAAAATCATTTAGTGATACGATTATTTTTTCACTTACTAATTGTATCCCAATTACTCTTTATAATAATGTGTATTATACTCCTATTTATATAAGTGAATTAATATATCTAGCACATGTTTTAATTGAACGGAATGCTCAAGGTGTATTTAATTTAGTTAGTGATAATAGAATTTCCAAATATGAATTTGGAATTTTGTTAGCAGAAGAATTTGGGTTAGAGAAAGAGTTTATTCGTAAAGGGGAATTAATGTTTAAATCAAGTTCAGTCAAAAGGCCTTTGGATATGAGTCTTTCGAACTTGAAATTTTCTAAATTAACTGGAATATCAATTGGTAATGTTGGTGTCCATATTAAGAAAATGAAGACTGAAATTAATACTTGTAATTCAAAAGAAATTCAATCATTATGATACCATATGGAAGGCAAGAAATATCCGAAGGGGATATACAGGCTGTCATCGATGTACTTAAGTCAGACTATTTGACGCAAGGTCCGGTTATACCAATTTTTGAACAGGCTGTAGCTACCTATTGCGGTGTGAAATTCGGAGTTGCCGTTAACAGTGCTACTTCAGCACTGCATATAGCTTGTATGGCATTGAATCTTGGAAAAGGAGACATTCTTTGGACAAGTCCTATCACCTTTGTAGCTTCTGCAAATTGTGCTTTGTATTGCGGTTCTACTGTTGATTTTGTTGATATCGACCCACTTACTTATAATTTGAGTGTGGAGGCACTGGAAAAAAAATTACAACAGGCAGAAGTGGAGGGTAAATTGCCTAAAATAGTTATACCAGTTCATTTGGCTGGCCAATCTTGTGAAATGGAGAAAATTTATTTGTTATCCAAGAAATATGGTTTTAGGATAATCGAGGATGCTTCTCATGCTATTGGTGGAAAATACAAAGGTTCCCCTATCGGCAATTGTCTATATAGTGATATAACTGTTTTTAGTTTTCATCCGGTAAAAATTATAACTTCGGGTGAAGGTGGAATGTGCATGACTAATGATCCAGAGATTGCCTTGCGTTTAACCCATTTTCGGAGCCATGGAATTACCAGGCAACCTTCAGAAATGACCCATGTGCCTGATGGAGCATGGTATTATCAGCAAATTGATTTAGGGTTCAATTATAGGATTACTGATATTCATGCAGCACTTGGTCTAAGCCAATTGAAAAGGCTGGATGAATTTGTCCAAAAAAGGCATGAAATCGCAAGACGTTATGATAATACATTAGCGAGTGACTCATTAACCCTACATTACCAGAATCCGGATACCTATTCTGCATATCATCTTTACATCATTCGGCATAAAAAAAAGGAGGGTGGAATAGGCAGGTTGCAAATGTTTGAAAAACTTCGCGCATCGGGAATACTGGTAAATCTGCATTACATTCCCGTATATCATCACCCTTATTACGAAAAATCAGGTAAATATAACAGAGCCGATTTTCCTAATTCGGAGGCCTATTATGCAGAGGCTATCAGTATTCCAATGTACACTATGCTCACAAATGACGAACAACAATTTGTAATTGATCAAATTGAAAAACCAATGGGGCATCAAAATTTATTTTGATTCACTTGACTATTATATTTTACCAAACAAAAAAATCTAGGCCATGAGTGCAAACAAAAAAAAGGTAATGACAAACGGTGATACCACGTTTTACCAGTTCGATGCTCAAATGGGTTTTTGGGGAGTACCCAATTTGGTAAAAGAGGTAAGTTTTCAACAATGTCCAGAAGTCTCGGTAATGGTCAAGCACAACTCAGATGGGAACAGAGGTGAAGAAATAGTTTTGGGTTCTAACGATAAATCAATAGTTTGTTTAGGTGGTTCTCATACCTGGGGTGCGGCAGTAGACCAAAAGGAAAGATATACGGACCGATTAGGGGAAATGCTTAATTGGAAAATTGTAAATATGGGACACGCTAGTCTGGGGCTTGATCAGGTTTGCTTATCTGTCTTACAGAAATCGAGCAAGTATAAACCTGAGATAATTGTAATTGAACAGTACCCATGGGCAGTTCACAGGGTGTTGAATAATTATGTAAATGGATATGTGCGCCCACACTTTGTTATTGATAACAAAGGAAAACTTCAGCTTCAGAAAGTTTCATCACTGGCTAAGATTCCTTTTTTCAGAAACATAATCGGTAACTTTTTTTCCTTCCGGAAAGAATTTACTGAGTTTAAAGCAGGCATAAATTTAAAGAATACAACTGATGGTATTTTTGTTGACCCCATATTCGTGAGTTGGAAAACAAGGCACTATGACTATATGTATGATATTATAGATAAGATCCTTATCGTAATAAGAGATTATTGTTTTCAGCATAAAATTAAACTCTTGTTTGGATTAGGTGCCATACAGCAACAATTTGGGCCAGAAAGTAAATCAGAATTGATAGACTTTGACCTCCCTCGGAAAAGGCTTATTGAATTACTTGAAAAGAATAAGATTAATTATGTTGATATGACCGAGCCAATGTTGAGAGAACATACGGCTGACAGTCCAGTTATATATGAGGATGGTCATATCAATGCAAAAGGTCATGATCTTTTCGCAAAGGTGTTGCACAAGGAATTTATCAAACTTAATTGGATTACCCAATGAAAACGAAATTATTTTCCGAACTAATGCAATTCGCCTTTTCTAAAAAGAAGTTTAGTGAAAGGTTAAAATATATTTGGTTGGGTATTATATATTTTGCAATACTAGCCAAAAATAATAACAAAGGGAAAAGTAATTCATCGGCATCTGAAAGTGCATCAGGCGATGATATTTACCCACTTTTTTAAGTATGTAATATGACGAAAGAGAACAAACTAGGTACTGTATTAGTCCTTGGAGACTCAACTAGCATGAGTATTGGTTTAGAAAAGCAAACCCATACTTTCATCAATGCCGGTAAGCATATCTGGCCTTCAGATACAACAATTGTGAATAGTTCACTGCCTGGAATGACTGCTGCTGATTCGGCTGCTTTTTATTTTCGCCATAAGAAGAAAGAACTCAAAAATCTAAAAGCAGTACTAATTTACCTGGGTAATTGTGATACGACATCCACTGAAGTTAGAAAAGGGAAGTACAGCAAATTCGTCCAGTTAAAAGATGAAGCAAGAGAATTGATGAATATGATGCCAGCGAAAACAAGTATTAAAAACAGGCTGCTTCATTTTGAATGGAACAATACATTTAATCCTAAAATCGAATCTCCGGAATACCCGGAAGATTTTGAGTTCAACATCGAAAGAATTATTCGTGATTGTAGTTTAAATAATACACCTGTAATAATCGTGCGTCCAAAGGCAAACCAATTTTTTCCTTCCGGTATCGGAAAAGGCAATTTTTCTTTTTACAAGTATCTTGGGATAAATGATAAAATAGCCAAGCAAATAAGTATTCCTGATTCAAGGTTTAAAGCGGCACTTGCATTTCAGGAAGCCGGCAACTTTCTAGAAGCTTCTTCCCTTTACAAGGAAATACTAATAAAGCCACATACAGAGGCAATGAGTCAGGAATATTCCTTGCTGGTTTCCAATAATTATGCTGTAGCAAAAGCGGAATCAGGTAGTTTTGAAGAAGCAATTTATCTTTTGCAGTTGCTATTAAAGGAGGCAGGAGTCAGAAAAGAAATCATCTTATTTAATCTTTCGCAGATCAAAAAAATTCAGGGAGATCAACAAGAGGCAAAAAGGTTGATGACAGAATCATTTGAAAGTGATACGTCTTTGTATCGTGTTCGGAATCCATATATTCAGGCCCTTGATGCATTGGAGAAGGAATATCCCTTTGTGAAAATGGTTGACATGTATGAACTAATACCAGACAATTATTACCTCGATCATTGTCATCCATTACCAGAAGGGCAGCATATACTTGCTGATGCCATCGAAGCAAAATTTTCAGAAGTTGGTGTTAAGGGAGATTGCAAAGCCGGCATTAATAATATTTTATACAATCCAGAGTTTGCGAATGGCAATAAATCATTTTTTCACGATTATTTTAAAACATTTGCACCCTTCACGGAATCAGAAATCAGTGAACAAGTTGATGCCTTCAGTAAGGCATATAATGAATCAGTACATCATTCTTCCATTCCTGAAGTAAACAATGCTTCTCGTGAATTGAGAACAGCTTTCGAATACTACCTGCGTCACCCGATTTTTACTTCATTTAATGATATATTAAAATTTCCGCCAAAATATCCTAGTGATATTGGAAGATTCCCGGAATATTTTGTCATTAGGCATTTAATCCCCTATCTAGCCAATTATGAATCAATGGGAAATAATCAAGGCGATGTAATCTTTCAATATAATATACTTCGGTCATCAACAGATTTACTGTCAGTATTGCCGGAAGAAAGCCGTTCATTATTGGATAAAAAGCCACCCGCATTTGATACTTCCTTTGAAGAAAAACGAATTCAACAGATGCTTGCCAAAGTTCATGCGCAGTTGGTACAGCATTTATCAAATGGCAACCAGATTTATAATAGAACAAAATCTACAATTTTCTGGTATGTAAGGGAAACTTTACGCTTTGGTTCGCATTCAAGATATTCTATGAGGTATGATAGAATGCAGTTAGAATATTTGGCGGAAGGGTTGGCAGTTACAAGAATAATAAACAGTCATTTCGATAACAGGCACGTCAATGCAATAAATGACCTAGTAAACATATTAAATGCGACTGTAAGTGTACACGAAAAATATTGCGCCCACTTTGAACTTTCAGAAAATAATTCAAATCTTCTGAAAGATTATGATAAAGCTTTAGAATTACTACTTAATGAATTAATTAATAAATAGAAGTAACAATGAATATACTTGGAATTTCTGCCTTTTATCATGACAGTGCTGCCTGTATTATCAAGGATGGCAAAGTGATTGCCGCGGCACAGGAAGAACGTTTTACCAGGATCAAACATGATTTTCATTTTCCGAGACAGTCCATTAAATTTTGTCTTGAAAAAGCAGGGATTGGTATAGACGATATTGATTATGTCAGTTTTTATGAAAAGCCTTACCTGAAGTTCGATCGGTTATACAAAACCTATCTGATGAATGCTCCACGGGGTTTTAGTTCCTTTATAACTGCAATGCCTTTGTGGATCAAAGAGAAGCTTTGGATGGGGAAAGAAATAAGAAATGAATTGAAGTATAAAGGACCAATCATTTATCCCGAACACCATCAATCGCACGCAGCAAGTGCTTTCTTTCCCTCACCATTTAAGCAGGCTGCTGTGCTTACCATGGATGGTGTGGGTGAATGGGCTACCTTAAGTTGGGGTGTTGGTATGGGTAGTAACCTTACCATTAAAAATGAAATTCGATTTCCGCATTCACTTGGACTACTTTATTCCGCATTTACCTATTATACCGGATTTAAAGTAAACTCTGGTGAATATAAGCTGATGGGTTTGGCCCCTTATGGCGATCCTACCTATGTTGATTTGATCTACAAACATCTTGTGGATGTAAAAGAAGATGGATCATTTCACCTAGATATGAGTTATTTTAATTATTGTACTGGATTTACAATGACCAGTGAAAAATTTCATAAACTCTTTGGTCGTGAACCTAGAAAGCCTGAATCTACTATCACCAAGATGGACATGGATTTGGCGAGATCAATACAGGTGGTAACGGAAGATATTGTATTAAGAATCGGTCGACACATTTATAAAGAAACCGGGGAGAAAAATCTCTGCCTAGCGGGAGGTGTAGCCCTCAATTGTGTTTCAAACGGAAGATTATACCGTGAAGGACCATTTGAAAGAATTTGGATACAACCTGCAGCCGGTGATGCTGGCGGTGCGTTGGGAGCAGCCTTACATGCCTTGCATATGACCCTTGGAAAAGAACGGGTGGTAGATGATGTTAATGATCTGCAATTTGGTTCATTACTGGGTACTTCATATGGTGAAACTGAAATTGAATCTTTCCTTAAAGCAAAAGAAGTTAAGTACCAAAAATACTCTCGGGAGGAACTATCAAATGAAGTTGCCAAATTGATTGCAAATAATAATGTGATCGGCTGGTTTAATGGAGCAATGGAGTTTGGCCCGAGAGCACTTGGATCGCGAAGCATTATTGGAGACTCCAGATCAACTGATATGCAATCGGTGATGAACCTTAAAATTAAATTTCGTGAAAGTTTCAGGCCATTTGCACCGGTAGTATTAGCCGGAAAAACCAAAGAATGGTTTGATATGAAAGGGGTAGAACAACGTAGAGATTTTTCATCTCCATATATGCTTATTGTTGGTCACGTTCATAAAAATAAATCAGGTACTTCTAATTCTGGTGAGAAAAGAGGAGAAGGTTTTGAACGTTTGAAATCGGTGAATTCAAGTATCCCTGCGGTTACCCACGTTGATAATTCTGCAAGGATACAAACAGTTCATAAAGAAACTAATCCTGATTTCCATCAATTGTTAACAGCCTTTGAAAAACTTACCGGTTGTCCTGTACTAATAAATACATCTTTTAATGTAAGGGGAGAGCCTATTGTAGAGAGTCCGGAAGATGCTTATCGATGCTTTATGCGGACAGGCATGGATTACCTAGTGTTGGGTAATTTTGTACTGGATAAAAGAGATCAACCGGAATTGATTGAAACAACTGATTGGCAAAACGAATTTAAATTGGATTAATATGAACTTTATACTAAAGATACTTTTTACCATTGTTTTCTTTGTAATCATTACTCCTGTTGGACTACTGCTAAGACTATTTGGCGTTGATTATCTGGATATTAAAAAGAAAACCGGACGTACCTCATATTGGGTTAACAAATAAATAAAGAAAATCTATGTCGGAAAGCGAACAGATAATTGAAACTGGGTTGGAGTTACCTGTTATCATTTTTGAATGTGCCAACTCTCATGGAGGAAGTTTTGATATACTTAAAGCTACCATAGAAAAATTTGGAACTATTGACTACGGGGAAAAGCATATTAAATTTCAGGCTTTCCATCCAGACACAATTGCACTTCCCGATTTCAGCGGTTATCCGATTTACCAGGATTTACTTTTGCAACACGACCAATGGGCAGAATTAATTAATGACGCCGTTAAAAATTTTAATGGAGTTTGGATTGATATTTTTGATCGTTTTGGTGTTGAAGTTTTTGAAAAGAACGCTCAAAGAATTCTTGGCATTAAGCTCCAGGCTTCTGTACTGGAAAACAGGGAAATTATCGACGGACTAAAAAAGAACAACATACTTCAGAACAAACTGCTGATGATTAACATCTCAGGTTATGAAGTTGATGCTGTATCTACATTTATTCATGTATTCTCCCAACTCGGTATGCGTAAACTGATTCTTCAGATAGGACATCAGGCATATCCAACACAGTTGAAAGATACAGGTATCCAGAAAATAAAATTATTGCGTGAATATTTTCCGAATTACCAAATTTGTATTGCCGATCATGCTGAAGCAGGAACAGATTTTTCTTGTATAGTTCCACTACTTGGTCTGGCTGCAGGAGCTTCATTGATAGAAAAACATATTTGTCTTGATCGAAAAAATTCGAAATATGACTTCTATTCTGCCATTGAACCTGACGAAATGGAATTGTTGATTAATAGGGTAAAATCTTCTGCCGAAATCCTTAATGGCCCTTTTATTTCCGAGTCCGAAAATGATTATTTGAAGAAAAGTATTCAGGTACCCATTGCTGAAAATGAACTTCCTAAAGGTAGTCTCATCTCAGGAAATGATATCTTATTTAGGCGAACCGCACAGTCAGGACTCTCCTTCTCTGCAATACAAGATTTGCAACAAAAAAGCTATTTACTTAAAGATACCATCGTTCCTAATTCAACCATTGGTGAACATCACTTCAAAGTTGCAAAAATAGGCGTAATAGTAGCCTGCCGAATGAAATCTAGCAGACTAAAGGCAAAAGCTTTTGAATTAATTGATGGTCTATCATCAATTGAAAGATGTCTGCAAAATTGTCTTGACATGAAACAGGCTGAAGTAGTTGTACTTGCAACTTCAATTTTAGAAGAAGATTCAGTACTGCAAGAAAAAACCTTGGGAGGAAAAGTTGAATTCTGGAAAGGTGATCCGGATGATGTTATACAACGTTATATTGAAGCATGTGATAATTATGGAATAGATATTGTAATACGCGTAACAGGAGATTGTCCGGTAATTTCTAGCGACATACTGAGTTACTTACTCGATCACCATCTACACGTAGGAGCTGATTACACTGCAGCAAGAAAATCTGCTGTTGGAACAGCTTGTGAAATATATAATCTTGAAGTGCTCAGAAGAATTCTGAAATATATGGGTAAAGCACAACACTCTGAATACATGACCTGGTATCTCCAAAATAATCAGGATTTATTCAAAGTTGAGATCATTGATCTGCCAGAAAATCTGGTTCGCGATTATAGGCTAACTCTCGATTACCCTGAAGATCTAAAATTGTTTAATGAGTTGTTTAAGGCATTACGATTGCAATCGCTAGAACCAACGATTGAAAATATATTCAACATACTAGATAATAACCCATCAATCAGTCAATTGAACTCACATCTTACCTTGATGTACAAAACTGATCAGGCTTTGATTCATAAATTGAATAAAGAAACAAGGATTAATCTTCATTCTTAAATAAAGATTTGTTCAGAATAGTGCTTAATGCACTCCTATAATTTGTTTTTTGCTTAATGCATAATATTTTTATTTTCACAGAAGGTGGCGGTGAGATAGGAATGGGTCATATTTCAAGATGCTTATCATTATATCAGGCATTTGAAATGAGTGGGTATTTCCCACAATTAATTATTAATGGAAACGAATCCGTAGTTTCAGCAGTCAGCGGAACCAGATACCAATTATTTGATTGGATTGCTGACGTGGATAAGACAATCACCCTTCTGCAAGATGTAAGTATTGTTCTAATAGATTCATATAAATGCCCTGTGTTTCTTTATCAGTTGATAAAAAATGAAACTAAAACGGCGGTGTATATTGATGATAATCTGCGATTAGAGTACCCTTCTGGAATAGTGGTAAATGGTGTAATGGGAGCTGAGAATCTTGGGTATAAGAAAAGAGATGATATAGATTATTTGTTGGGAGCCCAATATGCATTTTTAAGATCTTCCTTCTGGAATGTACCTCTCAAAGAAATCAAACCGGAAATCAAGTCGATTTTTTTTAGTTGTGGCGGATACGACAATGGTCTATCTGTTCGTATTGTAAAACTATTAAGTGAACAATTCCCCTGGATTTACCTGTCGGTTGTTGTAAAGGATATAAATAGTCTGGAAATTAGTGAATTGAAGCATTATGCTCAGTTGTTTGCTGGGCTGAGTGCAAATGAAATGAAATCCTTGATGGGTAGCGCAGACTTAGCTATAACTGCGGCAGGACAAACAACTTATGAGTTGTGCAGGATAGGAACTCCATTTGTGGCTTTACTTACAGCAGATAACCAGGCTTATAGCATAGGTAATTTTTTTAAACAGGGGTTAGTTCAGGAAGCCATAGATCCCAATAATCCTGCATTCGATACAATTTTGATTAACCAAATAAATTACCTCCTTCATCCTGAAATCCGAAAATCAATATCACTAAAAATGCAAACAGCTATAGATGGATATGGTTCATTAAAACTGGCTGATTATATAATTAATTATACCTCATTATCTTAATCTTTTAAATAAAATAGTATGACAAAAATTGAAATTGAACAGGCTGTTATTACTTCATTTAAACAAGTTATCACCAATAGCGGTAAATTATATGATGGTAATGTTGACACTAATACACCAGTAATGGGTTCTGAAAGTCCATTTGATTCTATTGACCTGGTAACATTTATTGTTGAGCTAGAACAAATGATCGAAGATGACTGGTCGTTTTCAGTAACATTGGCTGATGATAGAGCAATGAGTCAAACATTAAGTCCTTTCAAAACCATCGGAACTATTAGCGATTATATAGAACTATTGATAAAAGAGCAGCAATAAATTTCACTTATGGTTATTATTATCACCGGAACCAGAAAGGGTATCGGCAAAGAACTGGCTGAATATTTTATTGCAGATGGGCACCATGTAATTGGATGTAGCAGGGGCGAAGCATCAATTGAAAGCCCGAATTATGAGCATCATTCGCTCGACATAACGAATGAAATAGCAATAAAGACATTCTATAGTCAAATCAGGATAAAATATGGGCGGCTGGATGTGCTTATTAACAATGCAGCCGTTAATAATGCTTTAGCGCCAATAGCACTGGTCTCATATAACGCAGCAGCTTCAACAATGAATACCAATTTTATGGGCTCATTTCTTATGTCGAGAGAAGCTATCAAACTGATGATGAAGAATAGTTTCGGTAGAATTGTTAATATGGGGAGCATGGCAGTTAAATATGAGGAAAAGGGAGAAGCTATTTATACTGCGTCAAAAGCAGCTGTATTAGCAATGACGAAAATTATGGCAAAAGAAGTGTTTCAATTTGGAATAACCTGTAATGCGGTATCGCCTTCTGCTATAAAAACGGATCTTATGGACAATATTGATCCTGATGCATTATATGTTGTACTAAAGCGAAATGCTATTCCTGAAATGGGAACTACAAAAGAATTGATTGATACCATAAAATGGTTAATCAGTCCACAGGCAGATAAAATAACGGCACAGAATATTTATTTAGGCGGAGTATAATGACTAGCATATCGATACACCGAATCGTAAACGGTAAATGGGCAGAAAATTGTTATATCGTTTCAAACCGACATAATCAAGCGTTAATCATAGATCCGGGCGGAAATCTTAACCTGATGTGTGATTATCTTAAAGACAATAACCTTTCTTTAAGCGCAATAATAAATACACATGGGCATTTCGATCATGTTGTTTCAGTGGCAGATCTTGTTAAAAAGTATCAATGCCCATTTTATCTTCATTCAAAGGATGAAAGATTATTAAAATCAGCGAATCTTTATATGACTTTATTTGAAGGGGAAGAAAAAATAGGAATACCAGTTGTTGATTTTCACTTTGATAAAATAACCTTACCTCTTATAATTGATGATTTTGAAATACAAGTGTTATTTAGCCCAGGTCATACAGAAGGTAGTGTATGTTTTTTAATTGAAAATGCGCTGTTTACCGGAGACACACTCTTAAAAAACACAATCGGTCGGATTGATCTTCCTGGGGCAAACAAAGAAAAACTTTCAATATCGTTGCAAATGCTTTCCAGGTTGAATGGTAGTTTGGAGGTTTATCCGGGGCACGGAGAGCAGACTACGCTTGAACGAGAACTTTCATTTAACGAACGATTTATTGAACTGATCGCATGAATGCCACAATAAAACATATAAAGTATTACCTTCCTGAAAGGATTGTTTCTAATAACGATCTCCGAAATGAGTTTCCGGCTTGGGATGTTGATAAAATACAAACGAAATCAGGAGTAGTAAGTAGACATGTTGCTGCTTCGGGTGAGACAGCACTTGATCTTTCCATCAAAGCATGTGAAAAATTGTTTGAGAGCTACGATAAGAATGAAATTGATGGAATTATTTATTGCACGCAGAGTCCAGACTACATAATGCCGTCTAATTCTTTTCTTATCCAGCGCCATTTTTCATTAAGTGAAAATTTGTTTTGCTACGACTTTAATCACGCCTGTACAGGTTATATATATGGTTTGATGATGGCTCATTCCTATATCCGTTCGGGAATTGCCAAAAAAATATTATTAATTACTGCGGATACTTATTCGAAATTTATTAATCCTGCAGACCGTTCAACACGGGTACTTTTTGGGGATGCGGCTGCAATATCAGTGATAGAGGCCACAGAAAAAAATGAAGGCATAATTGATCTTCAAGTTGCAACCTATGGTAATGGGTATGATAAATTTATGATTCCTGCGGGTGGCGCTCGTCTTCCTCAATCAGCAGAAACAGCAATTCCCAACGCAGACCTTCATGGAAATATCAGAAGCAAGAATGATATAAAGATGGACGGAATGGCTGTATGGTCTTTTATTAACTCAAAAGTGCCGGACCAAATTCGTGGATTACTGGAGAGGAATCAGCTAACATTGGCAGATATTGATTTGGTAGTATTTCACCAGGCAAGTTTAATGACACTTGATTCATTGATTAAGATACTTAATCTAGACATGGACAAAGTCTTTATCAATATACGTGAACTGGGCAATACTGTGTCGGCCTCAATTCCAATTGCACTTAAGGATGCAATGGATGCAGGACGAATAAAAAATAACCAGCGAATACTACTCTCAGGATTTGGCGTAGGCCTGGCATATGGAACAATACTTATTAAAACATAAATATTATGGATAATCAGAATCCGATCAGTTTTTTAGAAAATATCTTTCTTGAGGAAGCTTCAAATGAAGCAATCATCTGGAGTGATCGAACCTTTACATATCGCTGGTTATATGACCGTGTTCAATTTTTCAAGGGCTTGCTTGTTGAAAAGAATATAGCCAAAAGTGCAGGTGTAGTTCTTAAGGGAGATTTTACACCTGAATCAATTGCATTAATGCTTGCACTTATTTCCCATAGATGCATCATAGTTCCTCTGACTAAATCTGTAAAAAATGAGGAAAAGCTATTATCAATTGCAGGAGTACAACATGTCTTTACGATTGATGAAAACGATTCATTTGATTTCAAGACAATCGGCTGCTTTGAAAAAAATGACCTGTATAAGGAAATAGAAGCTAGACATCATCCTGGATTAGTGTTGTTTTCTTCCGGAACTTCAGGTGAACCAAAATGTGCAGTTCATGATTTCTCTAAATTATTAACCAAGTTCCATGAGAAAAGAAAAGCGCTTCGAACACTAAATTTCTTAATGTTCGATCATTGGGGTGGTTTAAATACCATGTTTCATATATTATCTAACGGGGGTGTGGTCATATCTACTCACGTAAGAACACCTGAAAATATCTGCAGGCTTATTGAGAAGAATAGAATTCAATTGCTACCAGCATCACCAACCTTCCTTAATCTGCTATTGTTAAGTGAAGTATACACAAAATTTGATCTGAGCAGTTTAACCATGATATCTTATGGTACAGAACCTATGCTGCCATCTACATTGCAAAAGTTGAAAAGTATTTTTCCTGATGTGCGGCTCTTGCAGACTTATGGGTTGATTGAACTAGGTGTGTTGAAATCAAAATCTAAAAGTGATGATTCATTGTGGGTGAAACTAGGTGGTGATGGTTATGAATTAAGAGTTGTAGATGGTTTGCTGGAGATTAAGGCCGAATCAGCTATGCTTGGATATCTGAATGCACCTAGTCCTTTTACAGAAGATGGGTGGTTCAAAACAGGTGATTCTGTATTGGTGGAAGGTGAATACTTTAAAATTTTAGGCCGTAAATCTGAATTAATCAATGTAGGAGGTGAAAAAGTATATCCAACAGAAATTGAAAATGTAATCAATGAAATGGATAATGTGGCTGAAGTGATGGTTTATGGTGAAAGGAATCCTATAACAGGTAAAATTATCGTTGCTAAGGTCAGATTGTCGGCAGAGGAAGATAAGAAAGCCTTTATATCAAGGTTGAAAGATCATTGTAAGGCGCGCCTTGAGAGCTTTAAAGTACCTGTAAAAGTTCTGGTAGATAATGAAGTGCAGTATGGTGACCGACTTAAAAAAACGCGTGTATGATATCTGGTGTCTCTGTTGACCTGAAGAAGATGGATGAAAATGATATTGAACTGGTTCGTCAGTGGCGTAATTCCCGAGATGTTTCTGTGCATATGATTTCTCAAAGTATCATCTCTGAAGAACAACAAATCAGGTGGTTTGAATCAGTTAAGGATAGTGCTTCCCAATTATATTTTGTAATACAGTCAAGGACTGGAGATAAATTAGGTGTAGTAAATTTTAGCAAAATAGATCCTGTAAATGGTACTGCTGAACCCGGATTATATATAGGTGTTACTAGCGAACGAAATTCTCTTTATGGAATGGAGGCCTACTATCTGTTGCTGAAATATGGATTTGAAGAATTAAAACTTCAAAAAGTGTATGGAGCGGCACTTGCATCAAACCTAACTACCTTAAAGATGAACAGGTCTTTTGGATATACAACTGAAGAAATTATCAAGGATGGGCAGATTGTGGATGGAGTAGCTATTGATCTTGTTAAATTATTCCTTTTAAAGCAGGAATTTTATGTCAGTCCAATGGTGAAATTTTTCGCCCGTTCCCTTAAATAACGATATCTGATACATACAATCCAATGAAAAAAATTCAAATAGGTGACTTTCTGTTGAGTGAATCCGGCTCTGTATTCATCATCGCGGAATTGTCAGCAAATCATAATGGCATTATTGAAAATGCCATTGAAACGATACGAGCTGCTAAACGTGCCGGAGCGGATGCTATCAAGCTGCAGACTTATACAGCTGATACGCTTACCCTTGATGCTAAAACGGATGATTTCATGATCAAGCAAGGCACGATCTGGGACGGGCAATACCTGCATGACCTTTATCAAGAAGCTTATACACCATGGGAGTGGCATAAACAATTGTTTCAGGTAGCTTCTGATGAAGGACTGATTTGTTTTTCATCACCATTTGATAAAACAGCTGTGGACTTTCTGGAACAACTTGAAGTGCCGGCTTATAAAGTAGCCTCCCTTGAAATTACAGATATACCATTAATAGAATATATTGCATCTAAAGGTAAGCCGGTTATCATTTCTACCGGAATAGCTGATGAGAACGATATTTTACTTGCTATTGAGGCCTGTAAAAAGCAGGGAAATGACCAGATTGTTTTACTGAAATGTACAACTAGTTATCCTGCACCAATTGCAGAAGCGAATTTGGTGATGATTAAAGAAATGAGTGAACGTTTTGGCGTAATCAGCGGCTTATCGGATCATACACTAGGAATTACGGCACCTGTGGTTGCAACAGTTTTTGGCGCCAGTGTAATTGAAAAACATTTTATTACTGATCGATCTATAGGCGGCCCTGATGCCTCTTTTTCCCTTAACGAAAAGGAATTCACAGAAATGGTACATGCTGTACGTGAAGCAGAAGTAGCGATAGGGGAGATTAATTATTCACTTACTAACAAGCAGATAAAAGGCAGAGAATTCAGCAGGTCACTTTATGTGTCGGCCGATGCAGAACCCGGAGATACAATTAGTGAGAACAATATACGATCAGTTCGTCCTGGGTTTGGCATGCATCCTAAGTTTTTTGAAGAAGTATTGGGTAAGAAATTTTCCCAAAAAGTTCAGAAAGGGCAACGATTAACAAACGACCTTATTCAAAATTGAAAGCAATATTCAGTATAACTGTATAGCCGATATTGGGACAAGATGGATACTGATAAATGATTGATGAGCAGAACCAATTCAGGAATACAGTCTGGTATTTGATACCGGTCATTGTAGGAAATGCGATTCCTATTCTAACACTCCCAGTTTTTACCAGGTTACTTTCAGTGGAAGACTATGGTATATACGCGCTGTCTTTGGTATATGCGATATTCATTAACGGCATCTCTAATTTTGGATTGTCTTTAAGTTATGAACGAAATTTCTTTGAAAATAAGAATGATCTTCAGCGCGCAGGTTTATTATATGCCACTTTGGTTTTTATCATTGGCACTTACCTTCTTTCAGCGGCACTTACCTTTTTATTCAGAAAACCGCTTTCTAACCTCGTTATCGGGTCACCTCAATACGGTCATATTCTTTTTATAGCATACTGCGCAACGGGAATGACTGCTTTGAAAACGTATTTCCTGACCTATTTTAAGAATACCGGGAATGCTAAATTATTTGTTTGGTACACCATTGATGAAAACCTGACTACAGTCTTGTTTTCATGGATTATGATTAGATATTTTGGAATGGGTGTGGCCGGATTGTTATGGGGACAGTTACTTGCCAGTGCTATCGTCTTTTTACTGTTAAGCATTCGCTTTTTACGAAAGCTTCCCTTCAATATTGATTTCACTTTATTAAAGAGTTCTCTGAAGTTGAGCCTTCCTTTAACACCCAGATTTTTTTTTGGCGTAATTGGCAATCAGTTTGATAAATATATGATAGGGTTATTGAACACAGTAGGGGGTGTTGGAATATACAATTTAGGACAAAAGATAGCGAATGTTACTTTCACATTCATGACAGCTATTCAGAATGTATTTTCTCCTCAGGTGTATAGTATAATGTTTAATGAAGGAGAATCCGGAGGCGTATCAATAGGTCGTTACCTAACACCATTTCTTTATGTATCTGTAGCAGGTGGACTTGTCCTTTCATTATTTGCCGAAGAACTCATCATTATACTTACGCCTGTATCATACCACGGCGCTATTAATATTGTTACTTTATTTTCATTACTGTATGTAACCTATTTTTTCGGAAAGCAACCTCAACTTATTTATGCCAAAAAAACAGGAATCACTTCTCTCCTTACTTTATTGAGTATTTCACTAAACATTGTAATTAATATACCGTTCATTTATTTATGGGGAGTAGAGGGGGCAGCGTGGGGTTCTCTGGTGGCAGGTATTATTTCAGGTTCAATAGCATTCCACGTTTCACAGAAGTATTACAGAATAGGATGGGAGTATCCTAAACTGTTGCTAATACTGGGGTCTTTTTTTGTTTTTGCGTTATTATCTTTAGCGTTTTTCAAGCTTCAGTTTTTTTATGAACTAAGGCTAATTGCTAAAATTGGATTTCTCCTAATTTTCGCATTTATTGGTTACAGATTGAAAATAGTTTCAAGAGAAAATATTTTATTGATTAAACAGAGTTTTATAAAAGCAAAACCAATCAATAGCTAATTTCAAGGGTATTGCGCAAATATTTAGGTGTATTTAATGACTAATATAATTAAGCAATTCAAACAATTACATTTTTTTAAGGCAAGAGAGAAGGCATATATCAGGCGGTACATGCGCGGTTTTCAAGTCTTAAAAAATAATAACGAGCTAGATATCATTTCTGTCATAAAGGAAGATCTGAGCAGAACTTCACTTGGTTTAACAAATAAGAACAGTTCTTCGTTGATTTTCTTTTCATCGGTCAATAATACTGACCTTATCATTCGACAGTTTCTAATTGTCAAAT
>Ga0209550_10002184_pt1 | contig 18838 bp, 6 predicted proteins | sample LauGreSuBDMM15SN_2_FD_187567 | JGI IMG/M metagenome (GOLD analysis project Ga0209550, IMG submission 187567) | Freshwater lake microbial communities from Lake Michigan, USA - Su13.BD.MM15.SN (SPAdes) (version 5) | ecosystem: Environmental > Aquatic > Freshwater > Lake | place: Lake Michigan, USA...
GGCAATACAGGTATCACTGGCAACACTGGCAATACAGGTATTACTGGCCCCACTGGCAACACCGGCAACACTGGTATCACTGGCCCTACGGGCAATACCGGATCAACCGGCGCAACCGGCCAAACTGGCCAAACTGGTCAGACCGGCAATACAGGTATCACTGGTATCACTGGCCCTACGGGCAATACCGGAAATACAGGTAATACGGGTAATACTGGCAACACGGGTATAACAGGTATCACTGGCAATACCGGAAATACCGGTAATACCGGTAATACAGGAAACACTGGACATACGGGTATCACCGGCCCTACTGGTCCAACTGGTAATACGGGTAATACAGGTATCACCGGACCTACCGGCAATACCGGGTCGACCGGAAATACAGGCCAAACCGGTCCAACTGGCCAAACCGGCAACACTGGTTCTACTGGAATGACCGGTTATACCGGCATGACCGGCAACACCGGAAACAGTGGTAATACTGGCAACACTGGTTCGACCGGAAATACAGGTCAAACCGGTATAACCGGACCTACGGGTATCACTGGTCCTACTGGTATTACCGGCGCAACCGGTCCTACCGGAAATACCGGCGCAACCGGCACAACGGGTACAACCGGCTCTACTGGCGCAACGGGCGCAACGGGCGCAACCGGCACGACAGGTCCTACCGGTCCTACTGGAAATACAGGGTCTACTGGCGCAACGGGCGCAACTGGGCAAACCGGTATAACGGGCCCTACTGGTATTACTGGTATTACCGGCGCAACGGGTCCTACTGGGTCAACTGGTAATACGGGTATCACTGGTCCAGTGGGTTTCTCCGGTTCACAGGGAAATACCGGGTACACCGGCCAAACCGGCCAAACCGGCAATACGGGTACTACAGGTATCACTGGTCCTACAGGGCCTACTGGCCCTACTGGAAATACCGGTATAACGGGTCCGACTGGAACGACTGGCTCAACCGGATACACTGGGTCAACCGGAAATACTGGTCCGACTGGAACGACCGGCAGCACCGGCATGACTGGCCCAACCGGTCGTACCGGCATTACTGGTATAACTGGGCCCACAGGTACGACTGGCCCGACAGGCAACACCGGTCGTACCGGCATTACTGGTATTACGGGTCCGACCGGTCCTACGGGATACACTGGCGCAACCGGTATTACTGGGCCTACAGGTCCAACCATAACTGGCAATACCGGACCTACCGGCATGACCGGCATTACCGGCCCTACCGGCGCAACCGGTCCATCCGGTAACACTGGCATTACTGGTATTACTGGTATAACCGGCATGACAGGACCTACTGGCCCATACGTAACTGGAAATACTGGCGCAACCGGCATGACCGGCATTACTGGCCCTACCGGATATACTGGTCCTACCGGCCCATACGTAACCGGCAATACCGGGACGTCAGGTATAACAGGTCCCACTGGACCCATGGTAACCGGTAATACTGGATCAATTGGAAATACTGGATGTAGTGGTACAACCGGTATTACTGGTCCAACGGGTGTTACCATAACTGGTATTACTGGTCCAACCGGACCTACTGGCGCAACCGGCGTAACCGGCGCAACTGGACCAACTGGTATGACAGGCAGTACTGGTCCAACTGCTTCAACCGGTCGAACTGCCAGTACGGGCAGGACCGGCATGACCGGCATGACGGGTATAACCGGACACACTGGCCCAACCGGAAATACTGGCAGTACAGGTCCGTCTGGAAATACTGGTATTACTGGCATAACCGGTATTACTGGTGTTACTGGATTCACTGGCATAACTGGCAACACCGGAAATACCGGTAACACTGGCATTACTGGTATTACTGGTCCAACTGGTCTTGGTGTAACTGGATTCACTGGATATACCGGCATTACTGGTATTACTGGTCCAACTGGCGTTGGTGTAACTGGATACACTGGATATACCGGCATTACAGGTATTACCGGTATAACAGGTATTACCGGTCCCACTGGTCCAAGCACCACCGGCACAACCGGCGCAACGGGCACAACCGGCCCGACAGGTGTCAACACTGGTCCGACTGGCCCTACCGGTCCCGCTGGAACTGGTCCAACCGGTGCGACTGGCGTAACCGGAATTACCGGCGCAACTGGTCCTACTGGTCAATCGGGTATTTCGACTACGGGAAATACAGGTATAACTGGTATAACGGGTCCTACCGGACCTACGGGAGAAATGGTAACTGGAAATACCGGTTCGACTGGACCTACTGGAGACATTGGTCCGACTGGTCCTACCGGTTCAACCGGAGACACCGGCGAGACTGGTGAAACTGGTCCAACCGGTGAACAAGGCCCTACCGGTTCAACTGGAGACATTGGTTCTACTGGAGAACCGGGTGAAACTGGCGAAACGGGTGAGACTGGTCCTACCGGTTCAACCGGAGACATTGGTCCTACGGGTGAGAGTGGTCAAACTGGCGAGACTGGTCCTACCGGTTCAACCGGAGACATTGGTCCTACGGGTGAGAGTGGTCCTATGGGCGAAACGGGTGAGACTGGTCCGACTGGCCAACACGGTCCTACGGGTGATATCGGCCCTACCGGCATCACTGGTCCAACGGGTCCTACGGGTGATATCGGCATCACTGGTCCGATTGGTGAACAAGGCCCTACTGGAGAATTGGGACCTACCGGTGATATCGGTCCTATGGGCGAAACTGGTGATACAGGTCCTACCGGTGAAACCGGTGAGACCGGAGCTACCGGTGAAATGGGTCCGATTGGTGATACGGGTGAAACCGGAGCTACCGGTGAAATGGGTCCTACTGGACCTACTGGAGCTACCGGCATCACTGGTCCTACGGGTCCTACTGGCGAAACCGGCAACCAAGGTACCTCTGGTCCTACTGGCGAAACCGGCAACCAAGGTCCATCTGGGTTGAGTGGGCCAACCGGTCCAACCGGTCTTCAGGGAATACCGGGAACGACTGGTCCTACCGGCCCAACCGGTGGAGTCGGAGCAACCGGCCCAACCGGAACAAACGTGCGGTTTAATTATGCCGACGCCAACTTGCCGGTAGCTACCGCGTCGTTTTCCGACCGATTACAAGCACCGAACTCTATACTCTCGAAATTGGTGAATACGGGAGTCTATATCCAGGATAAACCGGCACAATACACTGCTGAAACAAACGGATACAATACCTATTCTACGCGATATACATTCGGCACCAATCCGACCAACAAATGGATTGTGGGTGGCGAAGGAAGTGCGCATACGATGGCGGCCAGTGTCGACGGAACCGTGTGGCAGGGACTCGGAAAATCGTCGTTTTCGACTCGGTGTAATCAAGTGGTGTGGAACGGATTTGTCTGGGTAGCCGTGGGCGTGGGTGGAAATACCATGTGCTATAGTCGAGATGGTGTGTCGTGGTCGTCCGTTCCTTCACCTGTGTCGTATAGCGAAGGTCTGAATGTGGTTTGGAACGGAACGGTGTTTGTCAGCGCGGGAGTCGGCAAGATTGGCGCCAGTCGAGATGGAATACAGTGGGCCGATAGTGTCGACGTGTTTGGCGGTACTCCTTCTATCCGCGCCATCGCATGGAACGGCATGTATTGGCTCGCGGGGTCAGACGGAAGTGCCAATCGGGTGGCGCGCAGTGCGGACGGAATCAACTGGACCGGATTGGACGCATCGAATGTGTTTTCGCGCAAATGCTCGGCGTTGTTGTGGAACGGAACGATGTGGATTGGCGGCGGCGTGTCAAGTAGTAATGCAGGAGTCATTGCGGTCAGTACAGACGACGGAACTACATGGGAATCGGCGACATGTCCAATTGATATATCCGTATCTGGTTTCGCCACCAACGGAAAAGTCATTGTGGCCGTCGGGAGTGGAACCTCACACACGATTGCGTATAGTTATAACGGAATCAACTGGACGGGAGTCGGAACGAGTATGTTCTCCAACACCACCACTGCCGCGGCAGTCAAATGGGTCGGCAACAAATTCGTCGCGTTTAGTTCCGGCACCAACACATTGGCCTATAGTTATGATGGAATATACTGGATGCGGTTGACGAATTCCACGGCGCTATTCAGCACGGCAGGATATGGCGGAGATTGTGCTACCGCATTGGCCCATTCTATCACCTTCCCATCGAATCTGTTGGTGGCGGGTAATCGAATGTCGGCGGACGACGGCAATACTTGGTCAGTCATATCGGCCAACATGCCGGTGTCGGAAGTCATCGGATGGAACGGACAGCAATACGTGTTTTGGGCCAGTGTATCGGGTGCGGTCATGACGTCGGAACTCTTTTCGGGCAATTATACCGCACTTCAATACGGAAACGATCCAACTGCCGTTCGCGTCATCGAATGGAATGGAGAGTACTGGTTGATGGGCGGTGTATCCAATACCGGCAGAACTGTCATCAAGAGTTATGATGGGTATAATTGGTTTGGTGCGAATGCCGGTTCGATTCTCACGGCCGAATGCCTGGGACTCGCGTGGAACGGACAAGTCTGGGTGGCCTCGGGCAAAACGTCGACGCCCAATTCCGTGTTGGCCTATAGCGCAGACGGCGAAACCTGGATGCAATCGTCCTCCACGCTGGGTGGCGGAAAAGTGGTATGGAATGGCGCGTATTTCCTGTGCGCCGGACCGGTCACCGATTCGAGCAATACCAATGTCAGTCGAAGCAATGACGGAATTCACTGGCAATCTTCTACGATTGGCGCGTTTGGAGATATAGAGAGTATTTTGTGGAACGGAGCGGCATGGGTGGTTGCCGCGAATCGTACCGACGGTTCGGGAGTGTTGTTGGTAAGTTATGATGGCAGCACGTGGACGGCGGACAGTGCGTTTGCAGCACAATATATTGGCGGAGCATGGTCTGGTATGAATTATGTGGTGAATACCGCGACCAATACCGTGCGTACCAGTTGCGATGGACGCGTCTGGAATTCGGTATCGCTCCCCGCACAAAATGGACGACACGTTGTATGGAACAACCCCCAACGAGGTATTGCGACGATTCAACAACCTACTATTGTGGGTGGAACGGGCAATACACATACTCTCGCGATAAGTGTCGATGGTGTGTTGTATCGCGGACTTGGAAATTCCATGTTTTCGGTTGCGTGTAATACTGTACATTGGAACGGGAAGATGTGGTTAGCTGGCGGCGAAGGAACCAATACATTGGCGTATAGTTATGACGGTGTGCGCTGGACCGGGTTGGGCTCGGCGGTGTTCAGCGGAGCGTGCTACTCGGTGTCGTATAACGGACAATACTGGGTTGCGCTCGGAAGCGGCGGAAATACCATCGCGCGAAGTGTCGACGGCAAAACATGGACGGGGCTCGGACAGGCAGTATTTGACGGAAGCGGGCGTGCGGCAGACTGGAACGGCGTGCGATGGGTCGCGGCGGGCGCAGGGACTACACATACATTGGCCACCAGTACGGATGGAACTACCTGGACGGGATTAGGCAATACCGTATTTTCGACCAGCGGTAAGGGCGTGCGCTGGATGATGAATCAGTGGGTGGCCGTAGGCAGCGGAACAAACACGATTGCAACCAGTACCGACGGAATTACCTGGACTGGACGAGGCACATCGGTGTTTTCGACCAGTGGCGCAGATGTGTTTTGGAACGGCGAGGTCGCGGTGGCGGTCGGTAGCGGAACAAACACGATTGCGACCAGTACCAACGGAATTACCTGGACTGGACGAGGAACATCAGTGTTTTCGACGCAAGGAACCTCGGTTAGGTGGAATACGAAACGCTGGGTTGCTACGGGTAGCGGCGGAAATACGACAGCATTCAGTTATAACGGAATCAATTGGGTTTCTTCTCCCGAACCGGCGATTGACGGAACCGGACGATGCGTTGGCGCAAACAGTCGAATGGGTGTATATCCCGTATCCAGCTCGATTCGACTGAATGGCGGCGACCGATTGGCAGTGAATACTCCCGCGTGGTATGATACGTCGCTGTCTGCGGATACAGCCATTTCGTTCAATATGAATCTGTAGGCCCCAGAATAACATAAAATTGATAGTTGTATACACATATAATTGTTTGTATACAACAACATACATACCTCTAATTATGCCACGCGTTTCTCAAACAAACAAAGTTGAAAAGGCGAGAGTAAAGGCCGAAAAGGCGGCTGAAAAAGAAAAAAAGGTGGAACAAAAACGACAACAAGATGCCGAAAAGGCGGCTGAAAAGGCGAGAGTAAAAGCGCAAAAAGCAGAGAAAAAAACGGAAACGGAGAGAGTAAAGGCCGAAAAGGCGGCCGAAAAAGAAAAAAAGGCGGAACAAAAACGCCAACAAGACGCAGAGAAGGCTGAATCGAAAATAATAAAAATAACAGAAAAAATCTTGTTTAATGTCTGGTCGCGTGGATTAAAATCCACGGACCAGCATATATGGCAAGACGAGAAGATTGATGCCCCTGGGCATCAATCCCCTCGTCTAAACATTAATAAAAAACAGACAAAACGAGACAAGAGTGAACCCGACGAAGACACGCGTCGCGAAAATGGGAGAGACAATATCCGGCGAGAATACATTGTGTGTCAACTGATGAACGGATGGCCCGGATTTCCGGATGATCCAGATTGGGAACACATTCGACAAGAGTGTATTCAATCCTTACACAAGCTGTCCCCATTGGAATCGTTTGATAGTGCGCAAGTAAGTCAGACGGGCGGAAGAAACCACAATTACGACCTCGAAATACAGTATTCGAGCCCATCCCAGTCGAGCACGGTCCACGTGGAGTTTAAACATTGTAACCACAAACCGGCGATTGTCGATTTGCCGGAAATATTACAAAAGTCGTGTGAAACTACTGATATATTTTCGGATATAGAAACGTACACTGTATTTTACTATCGCAACTATATACACCAATATATAGCACTGGACGACCAACTATCGATGGCGGAATGTCCGACTCTCGATGAATACCGCAAACAAACCATGACGAATGAAGTGAAACATCCGTTTATTCAAAAAATCAAGGAACGGGAGAAGGTACATGCTGTTGCGAAAAAACGGGTAGTAAATGAGTCCATTTCAAAATACATCCAGTATTGTCAAGAACACATCTCGTTGGATGCCGTATCCAAACTCATTCAGTCCACCCAAACAAATAAAAAATACTTACTGTGGCATTCACCTACCCGGCAGTTTCATGTGGATACCTTACCGGAAGAGGAAATGCGCATAAGCGAGTTGTCTTCCGTCAATCACAATACGTTGATATTCCGAGCAAACAATTTATATTATCATTTCCTTTTACGTTGGAAAAACGGAAAGGGAAGAACCAATACGGCTTGGCAAATTAGCGTCCGAGGAAGACGAATCACTATACGAAAATAGGGAAAATAGTCTCGAGTTCGGTTTTGGATAAACCGTTGTTTCCCAGAAATGTCCGGATAAATTGATCCGTGCGCGGATCCTGAAAGCTGCGGATAACCGTAGCATATAATTGCGTTTTTTGTTCGTTTGTAAGCGGCTGGTTGGAATAGATAACATTCAGATGATTCTCGACCAAATAGGGTGTCGAACCGTCCACCAACGCATAACTCAGTTTGTATGCGCTATTTCCGTTGCCGCGATTGACTACCAATACCGAATCGGTGGTTCCCGGCATACGAATGTATTGGTTTTTGGGCGGTTCGTCGGACGTCGTAGTAGAAGACCGTTTTTTGGCCGAGAAATCCACCAACTCAATTGCGTTGTGTTTGTTTATGTTGGTGTTGTATAGCAGTAGCGTCGCGCATTCGGCGCTCGCGGTCAGTAGTTGTTTTTTTTGATTCCATACTATATTGCCGGTTTTGACCGAAAGTCCGAGTGCGGCCAGCGTGGTGCTTCCGCGGAAAAGCGCGCGCAACCGGTCAGCGTCTTCCGAGAAAACCCATTGCGCCGCGAACGCCATCGAGTACGCACATTCGACCGGTTCGCGCGGACCGGTTTTGCGATACACGAATCCAATCGTGGATTGCTGTGTTTCCAAAAACCCACCAGATTCAGATTCGAAATCCACAATCGACAAGATGTCGCCGTTGCGCTTCAAATACTCTCGAATTTTCGAATAATAGGCCGCATTCAAGAAACTTCGCGGGATAATGAACGCCAGAATTCCGTTTTCTTCCAGCATCGAAAGACAATGAAGAATAAACACTCCGAAAATATTGGGACGACCGACCATATACTCTCGATACTTGTCCGGAATACTCTCGGCCGGAAGAACGAAATAGGGCGGGTTGCCGATAATACATCCGTATGTTCTATCGGGAGTATATTCCAAGAAATCGCCGTGAATCAGCCGGACTGCGTTGTTGGCGAACGAGAGTTGCGATATATGCTCATAGATGATGTTGTTTTTCTCTACCGCGTCAATCGCGCACCCGGACACCACCTCGTCGAGATACTGGACAATCGCACACGGTCCACACGACGGTTCCAGGACATTTCCGGATATAGGGCCAATAATACCCACTAATTTTTCAATGATCGAACGGGGAGTAATGAATATTCCGCCTTCCTTTTTCTCGGTTTTCGAGAGTTGTTTGGTAATTTGTAAAGTGAGTTTGCTGAATTCGGACATGGTAATACAATAACTATGTTGGGTTATAGACTTGATATATATCGTATATTTATATCAATTTTGTTCAGGCGATGCTTCTTTTAGTTGCGCAAGCTTAGTTGCGCGCTGCCGCTTTCAGTTCATTTACTTCTCTGCGAAGTTCCTCCACCTCGCTCATGACTTCTTGGAGACATTTACACAACAACGGCGTTATTTTGCCATAATCGATACCGTAATACTGAGGTGTTCCGTCTTCACCCACGGGGGTTTCGTCGAACGTATAGGTTCCATCGAAGTTTGACCGTAAGTGAGGATATACTTTGTATACTTGCTGCGCGATAAATCCGGTATCGGTCAAGTCGCTGTCTTTCCATCGATATTCTTTCGGCTGAAGCTGTTTGATGTTTTCCCATTGTGATGGCAAAGATTGGATGTCTGTTTTTAGTCGCATATCGGATAAGGCGTTGTATGATTGTGCGGTAACATTTCCAGTAATAGTCAAACTACCATTTATCCAACAATTTCCGCCAAATGACGCATCTGATGTTCCAAATATTTTATCATTGAATATGGATAATCCTCTTACGGACATACTCCGGTTGAACGACACATCCGAGAGTCCGGTGATTATTCCACCTACCGTTAGATTTCGGTTCATGGATACGTCCGATAAAGCCACTGTATTTCCGCGTAAGAACGTGTTCCCGGACACATTCAGATTCTTGTTGAACGATGAATCCGAGAGTCCCATGAAATATCCACCTACCGTTAGATTTCGGTTCATGGATACGTCCAATAAAGCCACTGTATTTCCTCGTAAAGAGGTCTGTCCAAGTACACTCATGCCTTTATTGAATGAAACATCCGAGTTTCCAGTGATTTGACCAGCTACCGTCAGATTTTGGTTCATGGATACGTCCGAGAAGGCCACTGTAATACCTCGTAAAGAGGTCGTTCCAAGTACACTCATGCCTTTATTGAATGAAACATCCGAGAGTCCCATGAAATATCCACCCACCGTCAGATTTCGGTTCATGGATACGTCCGACAAGGCCACAGTATTTCCTTGCAAAGAGGTCGTTCCAAGTACACTCATGCCTTTATTGAACGATACATCCGAGAGTCCAACCATTTGACCACCCACAGTCAGATTTCGGTTCATGGATACGTCCGATAAGGCCACTGTATTTCCGCGTAAAAATGTCGTCCCGAGCACATTCAGATTCTTGTTGAACGACGAATCCGAATTTCCGACTATACTTCCAGTTGCGTTTATACTGTCGAGAATAAGATTCCCGACCGACATTTGTCCTACAACATACAAATCTCTACCCACGAATGCGTCTTGCTGAACGTATAAGTGATTGTCTATATTCGTACTCCCACCTACATCCAAGCTATAATTAGCGGTCGGCTTGCCGATCGAAACAACCCCGCTATTTGGACGAATAGCTGTAATTCCGTAGGTGGTAGAATGGTCCATCAACACTGTATTGGTAGTAGCAGTATATAGTCCGGTTGCGGTAGATGCATATACGTAGGTGCCGTCTTTACTACATGCGACCGAAATCATCGACATTCCGGCAGTATCCGGAATAACCGAAAACGATACGTCATACATATTACTGGTCATTGGCGCCGGGTCGTATGCATAGTATAATCCTTTGTTGGTAGACAAGTATATGTTATTACCAGACGAATCACAGCAAATGCCCGTAATACTTATACCCGTAGTATACACCCTCGCGGTTCCTTTGAAAGCGAGTGCGTCTGTAACCACCCATTTTTGTATATTATCATAATATAGCGTGCCGAATGCTGGGTTAATCATGTATAGTATTCTTACGCTATTATCTGCTGTATGTGCCACACATCCTTTCTGGTTATAAAACGCAGATGTGTCTGGCCCAGGAGAGATATTTATGTTTCCGGTATTCGCTCCATCATAAAAAAATATTTTATTATTTATATCTCCTGTGCTGGTATAGAAATATTGATTATTGTAATATAATGATTTTAACGTTGCGTACAGCTTGCCAGCCGTAAGTCTGGGTGGGGTAGTAGTAAAGTCAGTAGATATGGTATTAAAATCACTTGTAGGAAGTAAATATATGGCAGATCTGTTGTTCTTTGATGGAACCGATACTGAATATGCCAATCGTGATCCATCGGCATTTATATCTATGTCGTATATTATAGTATCTGCAGTTCCTCCCGAATACAAGAATACTGAACTGAATGTATTACCGTAATCGGTTGACAAATAAAAACAGCCAGATGCGCACATATAAGTCGCGCCGGATGACCCGGTTCCCCCCGACATGAAAATCGTTCTTCCAGACAGATCGGTACATATTCGAAACAAACGTGCGGATGAACTGTCAAATATTTTGGCAAACGAACAACCGTAATCGTCGGATTTATACACTGAACTGATGTTCGGTTGTGGATCATTGTCGTTAATATAATACACATATTTACCATCATAACTGGTTGTTAGATGGGCTGTTGACATATTATACGGAGTCGGGACGTTATTTTGTAAATATCCGATATTATTCAGGTTGATGGTTTTTTGTAAAAACGTGATGTTTGGCGTTTGGATATTTCCATTGACGACCGCGTTGGTTGTAGTTAGATTTCCGTTAATGGATGCGTCTGTCATACCCTGTAATAAACCGTATACAGTCATGTTGTTTGATACATACACCGGTCCATTGAGCGACACGTCTTCGTAAAATGTGGAGTTGCTATTGACCATGAACGCATTCCCGTTGAATGACGCGTCGTTGAAAAACGTGGACTTGCCTTTCACCATGAACGCATTCCCGTTGAATGACGCGTCGTTGAAAAACGTGGATTTGCCATTGACCATGAAGGTTGCACCGTTGAATGACGCATCCGACAATGCTGTTATGGTATTATTGAATGTGCTTCGTCCATCTACGTTCAGCTTGCCGTTCAGAGACGCGTCCGATAACGTAGTGAGTATGCCTCCTACTTTGACTGTACGATTGAACGACGCATCCGATAGTGCAACGAATGTTCCGCCCACTTTCAGGAGTTTATTCATTGACACATCGCCGGATACATTCAGCGCGTCTTTCAACGTGGTTGAACCGAGAACATTCAGCGTTTTGTTGAACGACGCATCGCCTGCGACATTCAACACGTTGTTCAAGTTTGATACACCCACTACAAACATGTTTTGGTTGAATGATGCGTCACTGGTTACCGTCAGTGTATTTTTTAGGGTGGTTGTGCCCGCCACATTCAGATTCCGATTAAACGACACATCTCCCGCTACATTCAACACATTGTTCAAATTCGAAACACCAGCTACAATCAGATTCCTATTAAACGACGCATCTCCGGTTAGATTCAACACATTGTTCAAATTCGAGACGCCAGCTACATTCAGATTCCTATTAAACGACGCATCTCCGGTTAGATTCAACACATTGTTCAAATTCGAAACACCTAACACATTCAGATTCCTATTAAACGACACATCGTTGGTTACCGAGAGCGTATTTTTTAGTGTGGTTGCTCCCGCCACATTCAGGGTTTGATTGAATGACCCATCTCCTGTAACATTCAGTACGCTTTTCAAGTTGGTTGTTCCGAGAACCGACAAGGATTGGTTAAACGAACCATCTCCGGACACAATCAGTATGTTTTTCACGTTGGTTATTCCGTTCAAGTTGGTTGTTCCGGCCACATTCAGTGTTTGATTGAACGAGACATCGCGCGCGAAGTAGGCAGTTCCGGCGAACGATGCGTCGGATGTTACCATTAATGTCGAGTTTATTCGTGTTGGTTTCTGTATGAATACACTTCCACCGAATGATGCGTCGCTGTTGACGTTGAGACCACCACTTCGCACATTTACCCGTTCGGCATTGAGAATATTGAACGAACCGTCTTCGCTCGCCAACATACCACTGCCGGTTTCGACCCATCGTCTCGAATTCACCGTGAACTTGGAAGATGTTTTCGATAACTTCATCGGATATGTCGTAGCTAACGTATTGGTTCCGTATAATACAAACGAACTGTCGGTTGGTTGAGTCACTTTCAAATTCACGGTATTTGAAGCTGAACCGGTTTTGAGAAATGTTATCTCCGCACCTTCTATTTGGTTGGAGCCAATGATTGGCATATTGACCGTTATGTCGCCTGTAGCAGTTATGTTGTATATTTGATATAAAGGCATAGTTAATGTCGTTGGGTTTTGCGAATCGGTTATAGTAAATGCTTTTTGTACGAAAGTGTCTTTTATACGAAGGTCTCCATTCAATACCGTGTTTCCATTCAATGCCATGTTTCCATTGAATGACGAATCTCCTAAAACAATTAAATTCTTACTGCCACTAATGTTTCCCAGCACGGCAATGTTTCCATTAAACGAACTGTCCTTTATAACAGAAAAGAGTCCGTTTCGTATTATTGTATCTCCACTTACATCCAGGAACCCGCGTAAATAGGTTTGGTTTAATCTATTTGACATGGTATTTTGCGAAAGCCATCCAGCCGACATAAGTATATATTATAGTATATGTATATAATAGGTTGTTAGAACTGCCAAATAAACCCATTTGTATGGAACATGTTTCCGCTCAGCTCCAACATATAATTCGCGTTCGGAGCTGTCCTCGTTGCGATGCTGAGTTTCGAGAGTAATGTGCTACCACTTACATCCATAGCATAATTCGCGGTTGCTGTGGTTTTCCCCACCGACAGATTGCCGGTAGCATACATATTTCCCTGAACGCCCATACTCGAATCCATGACTTGGAGTTTGGCGGCATCGTCTGCTGGTAAATATCGTTTTACCGCAATGTTGCTTACGTCCAGTAAACTCGAGGTGATTGTGTAGTCCGAATCCTTTATGGCCGCTGTTCCGGACGCTCCTGCCGCAACTTTGCTTCGACTGACTGTCAATAGTCCATTTTGAATATTCTCCGGGAGTGTTATGGAGTTGACGTCCAGTTTGACTACGTTTGGCGTCGTAATATTCTTGGTGGCTTTAAATATGAATCCGTTCAAATCATTGGATACAATAAAGTGCCCAGCATATTTATTTGAGGAATTGTCCATGATTAACAATCCGGCTCCCGCTGAAGTTTCAAATAGATTTGTATTTCCAGTCGTATTGACCGTTATTGTTTTTCCGGCCGATATGTTTTCAATACCGACCCCTTGTCCTCCTCCGCCTAACACAACCGTGTCTTCTCCGCCTCCAATTCGGATAACATTTCGAGAGTTTTGAGTGGTTCCGTTGTTTCCGATGAAAATGGTACGTGTTCCTGACTCATTATATAATCCCATCGAACCAATGTATATGTCTTTATTCGGCGCAGCGCCTTCATAACTGGTGGAATAGATGACATTGTCGACGGCGAGTTTGCCCTGGATTTTGACATCGCCGGCATTGAGCTGGTTTTGCCCCACAAACATGTTTTTGTTGAATGATGCGTCGCCGGTCATAAGCAGATTTGGTCCGGTAATCGTCATATTTCCGCCAAATGAAGCATCCACACCGTAGAGAGTGCCGAGAGCAGTGGTTTTCCCCACTATTTTCAGGTCGGACTGGAATATCGTTGATTTTTGGACGGTTAGATTGCCCGCGATGTCTACATCGGACATGAAACTGGCATCCATCCATGTCGTTGTTTTGTTTTGAAATGTGGCTATACCGAGAGTATTGGTCGTAGTTCGGAATGTTGCCGGAGAGAATACGTCAAAAATGCCGCCCGAAAACGACGCGTCGCCGGTTGTATATAACCGTTTGGTCGCAGTGGGGCCGTTGAGAGTAGTGTTTCCACCAACCGTTACATGTGAACTGGCGTCGATTATGCCTTTGAAAGTCGACACTCCCGAAACCGTCAATGCGTTGTTCAGGAAAGTATTTCCAACTACATACACGTCTTTGTTCAAAGATGCGTCTCCCAAAATAGTCATTCTTCCGGCAGTCAGTTTGCCTCCGACATTTACATTTCCGATGACCGTTGCGTTGGCGTTCATGGATGCGTCTTGGAATACAAACAGCCGGTTTTGTATGGTGGTATTTCCGCTCACGGTTGCGTTTTGATTGATGATGGCGTTGTTGCGGACCACCAGGTCGTGGTTTGCGACCACTTGACTGTTCGCCGCCACCGACCCGACCGATACACTCGACGCATCGTTGGCAAAAAATACACTCTTGGCATTTGCGTTGACCAGATAAAACGACGACAAATCGGTAGTAATACTCCCGGTTAGGTTCGCGTCTCCCGTTATTTGCGCGCTTCCGAATACGTTCAATACAGTGTTTTGTATATTATTAAACAAGGACGGAACGTAGCAGTGTATGACGCTGGTATTTCCCGAAATGGTGATTGTATTGTCGAGGTCGACGGCAATTTGCTGAAATGCCGTAATGCGTTTACATACGATGATGTTTGTTATGTCTGTCATGACCACATTAAACAAATTATAGGACGAATCCAAGAGTAGATTCGCATTTCCGGATGAGCGAATGATACTGTCCGGTATTGTCTGCCATGTCTGGTTGGAATCACTGGAGTATATGATTCTACCTCTATCGCCCACCGCAATACTGTGGGTCTCGTCGTACATGTATACACTGTTTAATGGCGTCGTTTGCGCAATATCCGTCCATGTAGTTCCGCCGTTCCGCGTATATGAAATAGCATTGCTTCCGACTGCCACGACCATTTGGTTGTTTATCACCGAGAGTGCGTTGTAGGTTGTTCCAGGCAATGTTCTGGATTGAATGTTTTGGTAATTGTTGGATGCGGAGCGCCACTCTATGCGGTTTCCTCCGATAAAATAGACTACATCGCCATAGCCCGAAATGCGGTTGACCGAAAACCCCGGAGTAAAACTTTGTATGGCTGGTGTAAAACCATCGTTGGTTATGTTAATGGGGATATCAAACCAATGCACTACTCCCGCTGTTCCGATATATACTCTTCGGGAACTACTTATATATACCGACAGCAAGTCGGAGGAAAACCCGCCAATAGCTGACCAGTTTCTCCCACCGTTAATACTATATTCAACTACTCCGTTTTGACCAACGATAATCGAGAGTATATTGTCATACACGTAGACATCTTTGAAAATAGTTAGCGTATCCACGATTGTTGTATCGTTCAAATTCGTACTCACATTCCACATATTTCCTCCGTCGTTAGTGTAGAGTATTTTGTGATTGTATTTACCGTCCATGAAAATCGGCGCACCAATGGCGACTCCATATTGAGGATGTGTTCGTGATATACCCATTCGCATGAGTTCGGTGTCGATGCGGATAGACACCGTTATTTCGCCGTTGTGAATATACATTGGACCATTCAAATCGACCGAGTAAGTATCCGCGACCGGTGTGTGGGTGTTAATACCGAGAGTCGTTTTTTGGCGAATACGGCTGTTGCCAGAAACGATGTTCATTGCGGGGTAGTATCCTTTGTCGGGATGAACTACGCCGATTGTCCCGAATGCGCGTGTTTGGTCATTGAGGTAGTTTCCTCCGCCGATACCAATACCCCGATTGTCCGTTGCAATAATGTTGATGAATGTATTGGCCGAAACGTCAGTCGAGCACAGTGTCAGTGTATTGCCTGTCTTGGCGGTATTTGATTCATAGGAATCGAATAAATAGGACGAGGTTCGAGAGTGGTCGTCATACACAATCGCGGTTTCATTGAGTTTATGGTCGGTGCGTCCATCGGTAGAAACACTCATGCGCGAAAGAATGGCCGTGTTGGACGATACATCGATTTCCAATACTCCCGGTGATACATACTTTATAGACGCATCCGCCGAAGACTCGGGATGAATGGCTCGGTCATTATAGAACCCGATGATGGAGGAAGAGCTATCAGCATAGAGGGATATGCCGCGATTTGCGTTATTACTGGCCAATACGTTAAAATTGGTCGGCCGTGTGGTAGAAACATTGATGCTGCGGGTATTATTTCCGACAATATCGAGAGTCGAGATGGGCGTAGTGGTGTTTATTCCCAAATTACCACTGGAATCACTGGCAAGATATACGGATTTGAACTCGAGTTTGTCGCGTACAAATAGGGTTCCCGATACATCTACATTGCGGTTGGCATATATATTCCCGTTTAATACATACAAATTACCGGATATGTCCACGTTCGATTTGGCATATAAGCCGTTGTCTACGGTCATTGAACTGGCTCTCGCGCCGTTTGGTACATAGAGAGAGTTTGCTATAACATTGGATTCGAGAGTGGTGTCCCCGGAGACTCTTAAAGTCCCATTCACGACAAATGCGCCCCTATATGCGTTTTTTAATGTAAAATCATTGGTAACCAGCGAATTCACAGTAAATATGGCATTGTTTAAATTGTTTATCCCGCCGTATTTACGAGAAGACATTTATAATCTGATATATTATACTTGAATATAATATAGCTGACGCCTATTCTTATTTCTTAGACTTCTTTTTGTGTTTTCGATTCTTTCGAGTAAACACGTACGGAGTCGGCATTCTATCGATGGGAGTCGATATAGATATAGGCAGTTCGGCGAAGGATACTCTCTTTTTTGTGCGTCGAAGAGGAATTTCTCGGCGGTAGTGTTTTTCGCGCGTTTTGCCGTTTTTACTGGTAAGGATGTCTTCTTCCTCCGTGATTACATTGTTGCGCAATGACCGGCGAATAGACCGAATAAACACTTGTTCGTTGGCGGACATTCCTATTTATATTCTCGGCACAAAAAAAGAGTTCGGTTATTTTCATCCTCCTTTGTATTTGCGGGTATTTCGGCCTACACGACTGGTACTCTTGATCGTCTTGGACCGCTTTTTGATAAATGCCCGGATTTGGGGAAGGTGCGTTCGTATCAGTTTTACAATATCGGCATAAAACGGTCTATACTCCTTCTCGCGTTTCAGCAAATCGTCCTCACAAAACCAATCTATCTCGATTTTCTCGAACAATTTACTCTCGTTCAGCATTTTTTTATTCATTCGTTTCCACAAAAACGCGTGGTTGTTATTAAAGTAGTCCGTCAAATTCGGTTCAAACGCGATCGGAAATACGTGAATTCGATACGTGTTTTTATTCGGGAAGACATAGTCGATCTTATATACTCCCGTTCGTTTCAGTCGTTTTTGTAATGCGTCCTTTGTTCCTAAAAATCCGGTTAACTCTTCACTACCTTCACGAAGCGCCGAATTGAGCGCGGATTCGCCGGGTTCGATTCCTCCCCCGAAATCCGAGAATCCATGTGCGCTATCTTCCAAGGGGTTTTCCTTGCCAAACAAGAAAAACAGCTTGTTTTTGTGTATTGCTACCGGCAGAATGCTTGCGGCTGGCATGATGTATATACATACTGGGTATTTTATTTTTTATTATCACAAAATTGAAAAGAATGGAATGCTGTGGTTGATTCGTATTCCTACATGATTCTATTATTTCAACTATTGTTTCAACCATACTCTCTACCATGTCTACTCCTACCATCATTGATTTGTTTGTAAGCGAGAATACCGCCGATTGGAATATGCTCGACCATGTACAGCTATACAATCGCAAATTATTGAAGAAACTTCCGACGATTATGCCAAATGAGTTTGATATGTATTTACACGAAAAACTCAAACCGCTCGAAGATACTCCCGAGAAGTATTTCTACGAGAGTGTATTGAATCTCCCCGAAACACACAAGGCGAGTTATGACAAATACAAACACTTTTCGAATTTTGTACGTTCGACACCTATACCAGTTCGACCGGTTTATTTCCGGGATAAAGGCATTCCGGAGTACATTTGGTATGCCAAAATAAACGAAATACTCTCGAAAATACCCGGAATACGTTATATGTGGGACGGGCGGAACCTTCAGTGGAGAGTCGAGACTGCCGATTTTGTTCCGCCACCTGAATACGGCAAATCCCTACAAGAACAAGCCATTTTGCGCCATCGCAGAATCGTTTCGTATGAAACCGCGATTCGGTGTCAACGTATCTTTGGGCTATATGGAACTCCTTCGATACAGACCCCGAGACACAATCAATGGGGTCGTGCCAGTATTTGTATGTTCGCAGACAAGGGCGGGTTCTGGTTGGATGGTGTCAGTCCATGCGATTTCCTTCTCAATGTATTCGATACATTCCGGTTATTGCTGAGAGAAAACATTATTAAACAGAAAGTATTTCTATATCGACTCCCGTATTTACAGTTTTTCGAGAGTATGAC
>Ga0209550_10002185_pt1 | contig 18831 bp, 16 predicted proteins | sample LauGreSuBDMM15SN_2_FD_187567 | JGI IMG/M metagenome (GOLD analysis project Ga0209550, IMG submission 187567) | Freshwater lake microbial communities from Lake Michigan, USA - Su13.BD.MM15.SN (SPAdes) (version 5) | ecosystem: Environmental > Aquatic > Freshwater > Lake | place: Lake Michigan...
GCTTGTTTAGCAACAATTGAAGATGATAAACGATTTGTTCCTACAAATAAAAATTTACCATTTTTTTCTGCTTTTTTCTCTAACACGTTACCCGCTAAACGTAGTAGTTTAGATGTTTTGACTAAGTCGAAAATATGATATCCATATTTTGCGTATAAAATATAAGGCGCCATTTTTGGATTCCACTCTTTTGGAGGATGTCCGTAATGTACTGACGCTTTTACGTATTGTTTTGCTATTTCTTTTTTATTTAATGTTTCTGTCATTTTTTATGGAATTTTTTACTAATTTAAAATAAAATGGATTTTGTTTAGGTTTCTTTTTTTTCTTTAAAGAAAAATAAAGTGTCTAAATAATGTTTATAATTTAAGAAGGATGAACCAGCTGGTATAAGTCTACCAACAATAATACATTCTTTCAACCCTCTTAGCCAATCAGAGGATCCTTCAATTGCTGCTTTTGCTAATATTCTTTTTGTTTCTTGGAAACCTGCACTTGATAGGAATCCATCTTTACTTAAAGATGAGTTAGTTGCTGACATGAGAATTGGTTCATACTTAGGCGTTTTATAGTTTATTAAACTTTCTTTATTTTTTAAAGCATCATAAATTTCATTAATTAAACTTAAACGAATAAATTCTCCACGAAGTAAAGGCGTATCACCTGGGTTACGTACTAAAACTTTTGAGGTCATTTGACGTACAATAATTTCAATATGTTTGCTGGAAATGTTTACACCTTGAGATTGATAAATTGATTGAATTGAATTAACTAATAATAGTTGAAATTTTTGTAAACTACGAATTGTTCCAATTTTAATACCGTCAAAATTTGAATGATATTGAAATAAAATATCTAATAATTCGTGTACATCAATAATTCCTTCTGTTATTGGCTCACCAATATCAATAAAATTACCTGGCTCAAATAAGAGATTTGAATAATTCGGTAAAATATATTTTAAGTTCGGTTCTAATTTTTCAAAAAATATTGAACTTTCATTTGCTTTTAAACCATTTCCAACTTTTCGGAGTGAAGAATTTAAAGATTTACCAAAACGTTTATTAAACGGAATATAAAAAGGCTTTTTAATTACTTTCCAATTTTCAAGTCTATTGAATTCGTACTTCTCAATCTTTTTAAGAGGATTTTTTGATAACTTATTATCTGTTTCTAAATCAATTTTTAAAATACCTTTATCATAAGTAAATTTAGAATAATTTCCAGATCCAACTAAACTTAACGGTTTAAAAAGTTCATTTTGATAAATATAAAGATTATTTCGATATTGTAAACTATTACTTAATAAAACTAATTGTAAATTAGGTTTTAAAAGGTATTCTTTTAATGTTTTTAAAGAATTCCAATTATCTTTTGCTGATTTATCAATAAAAATATTAATAATATTATTTTCTAATAGTTGTTTTTCTTTATATCTAAAATGTTGAGGTAAGGCCACACCCGGACGTTTTGAAAGATAGCATTTATTTTTCGGTTTTCTTGCTTCAATTAATTCTTCAATTTTTGGTAAACCTTGAACAATATCTTCAGTTTGTTGTGTATAGTTTACTAACGTTGCAAAAACTTTTTTCTCTAATACAAAATCGCCTTGTTTATAATTTAAGATCGTTCCTCTACTTAAAAAAACAGGAATTGCATTTTGGAAAATCATTTTAAAACCATCACGTTTTAAAAAATAACCAGAACGACTAAATTTTGAATTTGTATTTAGAGTATTTCCTGTACGAACAATGGATTTCTTTTCTTTAAAAAATGAAAAATTATTAACTTGATCCGAGTTTATTTTCCAAACATCATTTTCAGTAACAATTAAAAATGTTGATATTGTACTGGCATCTTTTTTTCGAATTCCATAAATTTCACCATTAAACATTGGAAAAATATCTAAAAATCCAATAACTGTTTGCTTGTCAATGTACTGATAGTTTTTAACAATCAAAGAAAATTTCAAATTACAGTTATTTAGCGAAGAAGTTAAAGTTGAAAAATTCAAACTTATAGGATTTGTAATTCCAGGAATTTGAAGAGATAAAATATTATTATTTTCTTTTATAATTCCACTAAAAGGGCTTACAATTTTTAATCTTGCAATTGGAATTTCCTTCTGAAGTCTCTTCGGAAATAAAAATTTTGATTCAATTGGTAAAGAAAATACTTTTCCTGATGCTATCCATAAAATTCCATCATCTTGATTCACTTTTAAGGTTCTTTCACGACGTAACATTTTACGAACAAGTAAATTTTCAAATTTTATTTCACCAGATAAAGAAGTATAAATTGGTTTTAATCTTCTTCCTCCTGGAATTGTAGCTTGTGTAGCATATTCCGAAATTAACTCTCCTTTTTTAATAAAACCTGAAGTTGTATGATAAAGATACGAACCAATTTCTAAAAAGATATCTTTTTTTAAACCTTTCCAGTTGATTAAGGTAATTGTAGCTTCTTGCTGTAACTTTAAAACTAGTAATCCATGATTCGTACGATAAGAGATTGTTTTTAATTCTTTTGGAATTAGTAACTTCCCTGAAAATGGAGCCTTAACTTGTTGTAGTGTTTCTCCCGTAAAAATTCCACCAGTATGAAAAGTTCTCATTGTTAACTGTGTTCCAGGTTCCCCGATGGATTGAGCAGCAATAATACCAACTGTTTCACCTAAAGAGATTAGTTTATTGTGTGCTAAATCCCAACCATAACATTTTTGACAGACTGAACCAGGAGCATGACAAGTTAAAGAAGAGCGAATATTTAAACTAACCGGAGCTATCTCTTTAAAAGATTTTAAGGTTTCCTCATCTAAGATATTTTCACCTCTATAAATTTCTTTGTAAGGTCCGTTTAAACTTCTAAGGGAAATTAAAGTTCGACCAACTATATTTTTAATATTAGTTTTTTTGTTTAGTAAAACAATAACTCCCTCTTTAGTATGACAATCAATTTTTCGAATAATTAAATCTTGAGCTACATAAATTAAGCGTCGAGTTAAATATCCAGAATCTGCAGTTTTTAGAGCAGTGTCAACAATACCTTTACGAGCTCCATAAGATGAAATAATATAATCAATCGAATTTAATCCTTCACGAAAGTTCGCTTGAATTGGTAAATCAATAATCTTTCCTTCTTGGTCTGACATTAATCCTCTTAATCCAACTAATTGTCTTACTTGAGACATGTTACCACGTGCTCCAGAGAAAGCCATAATATATAAGTTATTCGCTGGATCAAAATTTTGATAATAATCAACAATTTGATTTTTTAAAGACTCAGTAGCAATATTCCAACTATCAATAATCGTTTGAAACCTTTCCGTATCTGATACAAATCCTTGTTGCCATTGTTGACTAACAAAATTGATTTCTTCGTTTGCACGATTAATAAATTGTTTTTTTACATTTGGTGTTTTTAAATCTTCAATATTAATTGAAATTCCTGCATTTGTAGCATAATAAAATCCTAATAATTTTAAAGAATCTAACAATGTAGAAGACTGTAGTAAACCAAATTTCGAAAATGTTTCTTGAACAATCGTTTCTAAATTCTTTTTCGTAATTGTTTTTGTAACCAGCATATGTATTTATTTATTTCTCAATTGCATTTTTTAAATTAAGACTAAAAATTAATCTCCCCGGAGTTGTTTCTAAAAATAAATCTACAAATTCATACTTATTCGCTGAAACAGCACATGCAACAATAATTCCAATATTTGTAATTAAATAATATTTTGAGGACTGATTACCTACATTAAAGAGTTTATAAACTGCAATTTCTTTTTGTTGAATATTTAAGGTTGTAAGAGTGTCAATAAATTTTAGTTTTCCATTTTCCATTTCGATTTTAAAATTATTTAAACTATATCGAACTAGAATAGGACTATGCAGATGCAATTTCTTTTGATAGAAAGCAATTAATGCTTCTTTTTCATTTGAAAACCATTTTTTTAAGATATAGCTATTTTTAGTAATCATTAAAGTTAAATAGTAACAACCGATAACCATATCTTGAGTTGGTTTTAAAATAACGTCACCATTGGAAGGTGAAATTACGTTGTAAGATGGTCTCATCATTGTTTTTGCTTCAGCTTGACTTGCTTCATATAATGGTAAATGAACAGCCATTTGGTCACCATCAAAATCTGCATTAAATCCGGTACAAACAAGCGGATGTAAATGAATGGCTTGTCCTAAAATAAGAACTGGATCAAAAGCTTGAATACCAAAACGGTGAAGTGTAGGAGCACGATTCAAAAGTATAGAATGTTTTTTAGTTAATCGAACTAACAAACTCCAAATAAAAGGTTTATTTTTTTTAATGATCAAAAGTGCTAATTTTGTATTATGACTTGGAGCTTTAATCTTTGTATTTAATAATTCGTTAATTAAAAAGGGTTGAAATAATTCTGTTGCCATTTCATAGGGTAAACCACATTGATTTAATCGTAAATTTGGACCTACAATGATAACTGATCTTCCTGAATAATCAACACGTTTACCTAATAAAGATTGACGAAAACGTCCTTGCTTACCTTCTAAAATTTCTGTTAAACTTTTTAAAGGTTTATTATTTAAACAAAATCTTTTATCTTTTTTAACTTTTGCATTATCAATTAACGAATCAACGGCTTCTTGTAACAAGCGTCGACTATGAATAGTAATTAAATCTGGAGCTGTATAATTGTACATAAAATCAAATAAACGATGATTTCTTGTAATAATTAAACGGTAGATTTCATTAACATCCGCAGCTACAAGTCTTCCACTCTCTAATTCAAGTAAAGGTCTTAAATTAGGTGGTAAAACAGGTAACGTTGTTAGTATCATCCAACTAGGATTTGTTTGAGTTGCAAAAAAACTTTCAAGAATTCGAATTCTTCTTAATCTACTTTTATCTTTATCTCTTATAATTTGACGACTTGAAACTTTTGTTGTTTCTAAAAGATGTACAAAAGCTCGTGCTTTTTTAATTTCTGCTTTTAAATTTATATTTTCAAGTGCAGCTTTAATGATTTCTGAACCAATACGTTTTTTTGTTGCAGCGCGCTTTAATAAATTCCTTTTAGTATTTTCAGTTTTTGAATTTGTTTCTAAAATTTTCTTTAATTCATTATTTTTAAAATCAAATTTTAATTTTGAAAAATAATAAAATGGATGATCTTTTGACCAAATTGTTTCACCATAAGTCATATAAACAATTTCTTCCAGTTGTTTTACTGTAAGAACATCTTTATTGAAGGTCTCTGGACAATATAGTCTTAATAAAATACATAAATAACTCGGAACACCTTTCAGATACCATAAATGCGTTACAGGAGAAGTTAATTCAATATGCCCCATACGATATCTGCGAACACGAGCTTCAATTATCTCAACATTACAATCTTCACAAATTTTATCTAGAACAAAACCATTGTATTTTCCACAACGACATTTCCAACTTTTAATAGGACCAAAAATTTTCTCGCAAAATAAACCATTTAATTCTGGTTGATGTGTTCGAAAATTAATTGTCTCCGGTTTTGAAATTTCTCCAATAATTTCACCATTAGGTAAGATACGTTGCGACCAACTTTTAATTCTTTTAGGAGAAGCTATATTTATCCTTAAGTAATCAAAAGAAGCGTGTAAATTTTCTAACTTTAATAAAGTTTTCTCTAACTGTAAAATTTTTTCTTCTGATTTCATACAAGTTTTATATAGTATTTCGTAAGTTTTTAAACAAATTACTTAAGATATTCTTTATTTAAAATAATAAGGCTCATTAAAGCGCTCTAAAACTTTATTTTTTTCTTCTAATTTTTGAATTCCAAAAATATCTTTTTTGATACTCGAATTACTAGATTTCCCAAATTCTTCTGCTTTTTTACGAGCTAATAAAGCTCTTAACATTAAACGAGTTTCGATATCATTAAAAATATCTTTTTCAACTTCTTTGATATCAGTTGTGGAGTATATTCCACCTTCAAATTTTTTAAAAGTAAAATCTAAACCTAAAGCATTTAATTCTCTAACTAAAGCTAAGAAAGCTTCTGGAATAGAGGGACTTGGTTTTTCAACTTCTTTTCTACTTAAAATTGATTCGTACATATCATTTCTACCATCAATATCATCTGATTTAATAGTTAATAATTCTTGCAGTGTATTTGAACAACCATAAGCTTCAAGAGCCCAAACTTCCATCTCCCCAAAACGTTGACCACCTTTTTGAGATTTACCTGCTAAAGGTTGTTCAGTAATCATGGAATAAGGTCCAGTAGCACGTGCATGAATTTTATCTTCAACAAGATGCACTAATTTTAAAATATAACTTTTTCCTACAGTAATTGGATTATCAAAATATTCTCCAGTTCGACCATCTCTTAATAAAATTTTTCCTGGATAATAAGGATTAAAAATCCAAGAGGAATCTGTTTTAATAGCAGCTTGTTTTAATTTTTGATTAGTTAATATTCTTGAAGCTTCATTCCCATAAATTTCATCAAAAGGTGCAACTTTAAAGCGAGAACCTAGTTTTTCGCCTGCAAATCCTAGTAGACACTCAAACACTTGTCCAACATTCATACGTGATGGAACACCTAAAGGATTAAAGATAATATCAACAGGTGTACCATCTGGTAAATAAGGCATATCTTGTTGAGGTAAAATACGAGAAATAATACCTTTATTTCCATGTCGACCTGCTAGTTTATCACCAATTTGAATTTTACGGATTTGAGCAATATAAATTCTAAAAATTTGAGAACCTGTTGGAATTACTTCTTCTTTATTCAACAAACTTGTTGAAAGAATACGAACGTCAATAACTCGTCCTTCTGTACCATGAGGAACACGTAATGAACTATCTCGTAAATTCTTATTTTTAATATTGTAAAGTGCACGAACTAATTTTGCTTCTGCGGAAGAGTCTTCTTCACAAGGAGTTAATTTACCAATTAAAATATCGTGTTCCTTAATATATGAACCAATTTTAATTACTCCGTATTTATCTAAATTACGACGAATATATTTTGTTAGATGTGGTAAATCTTTTGTTAATTTTTCTTTTCCAATGACTGAATAGCTTAACGTTGTTTCATGTTCCTCAATATGAATTGACGTTAAATAATCTTCAAGAATAACGCGTTCATTTAAAACGATAGCATCCTCATAATTGTAGCCTTCCCAAGGCATATAAGCAATTGTTAAGTTTTTACCTAACGATAGTTCTCCATCATTTGTTCCTGGTCCGTCTGCAATAATTTGTCCCGAAAAGACTTTTTCACCACACCAAACAATTGGTCGTTGATTAATACAAGTTTCTTGATTCGAACGTGTATATTTTCGTAGATAGTAAGTAATAATTTGATCCGAAGAATCTTTAATTTTTATCAAATGCGAAGAAGAAAATTCAACACTTCCTTCACTATATGATTTTATAATCATTCCAGAATCTAAAATGGCAGCAGATTCTAAACCTGTTCCAATTAAAGGCTTTTGAGTATACAATAATGGAACAGCTTGACGTTGCATATTTGATCCCATCAATGCTCTATTAGCATCATCGTGCTCTAAAAATGGAATAAGTGCTGTTGCCAACGAAACAATTTGAATTGGAGATGTAGTAATGAAATTTACATCACTAATTTTTTTAACAGAAAATAAATTATTTTCTTTGATTGAAATATATTCTGTATTAATAGTTTTAGTTTTTGATAAACTAATATCACCAAAAGCAATGATTGTTTCTGATTCTTGTTCTGGATTTAAATAAACTGGTTTAGTTTCAGAAAAAACTTTTCCTTGATTCATGAAGAAATAAGGTGTTTCAACAGAACCTAATGAACTAATACGACCAAACATTGCGGTTGACATAATTAAACCAGCATTCTGACCTTCTGGTGTTTCAATAGGACATAAACGTCCGTATTGACTCGGATGAATGTCACGAATTACGACACTAATATGATCACGTTTTAAACCGTTAGGACCAAAAACACTAATTCTACGTTTATGAGTTAGTTCTGCTAATGGATTGATTTGATCCATAAACTGCGACAACTGACTTGTTTTGAAAAAATCTCTTACTGTATTTGTAATTGGTCTTGGATCAATAATCCATTCTTCTGGATCTGAATAATTCTCTAAATCAAAATTGACTTTTTGAGAATCAGCGACTGAAGATGCTTGTTCAATCAAACTTTTTTGAAGTTTAGCTAATCCAATTTTAATTTGCCCCTGTAATAATTCTCCAATACAACGAATTTGTTTGTTTTTAATATCATCAATATCGTCACTAACACGATCATAATACTTTAATTCAATTAAACCATCAATAATACCTATGAAATCATAGGGTGTTAAGTATGTAATATCTTTTGGTAAATTAAGACCTAATTTTTTATTAATCTTATAGCGCCCTATTTCTCCAATTGAAAAACAACCGGAACGTTGATTAAAGAAGAATTTTTTAATTAATAAACTTGTTTCATGTTTATAATTTTTTTCTAAAGTGTATGAGGCTTTGGAATTCGATTCTAAATTTACAGAATTATCCGTCTCTTGAGTTTGAAAATTATATTGCGAATTACTTAGCGGATTAGTAAATAAATTTTCTGAGAATTCAGCTGAAACTTTTTGATTTGTAAAATGTAATGGGTATTTTAATAAATCTAAAATGTCTTCACGCGACAGTCCAAAATAATAAATTAAGTCAAAAAGAAAGAGACGATTTAAATCTTCTGGTGTATTATCATCTCCTTTTTTTTTAGCTTCTAAATTTTTTCCTCGAAAATCATTCAATTTAATATAAATTAAATCTTTTGCTTCTATCCCTTCAGCTTTTTCTTCTTTTGATAATTTTGATTCATCTAAAACAATTTTTGTCCATAAACCCTTATTAGAAATAATAGTGGCTGTGTAATTTACTTTTCGACTATTTCCAAATTCTTTTCTAAAATAAATTCCGGGACTTCTAATAATTTGACTAATAACAACTCTTTCACATCCACTAATTACAAACGTACCTTCTTCCGTAATTAAAGGAATTTCACCAAAAAGAATATCTTGTTTTACTCGAATTTTCTTAGGAAGGATTTGCGGTGTTTTTAAAGTTTTGTCGCGTACTGTAAAAGAATACTCTCCTGCAACATAAAATTGAATCGTGTAACTTAAATCTTTTTTTAAACAAGTTAAAAGATTATAATTTGGTCCTTTTAACTTAATTTCATGTATATTTAAAAAAACTAAACACAGTAATCTTTTTCGTCCTTTAAAATATTTTTTATCAACTTTAATTTTTGCAAGAAAGGGATTTGGAAAATTTGTTAATTCTTCGCTAATACCTTTTGATAAAAATCTATAGAAACTTGCACGTTGAGCTTCTGCGAGATCACCAATATTATTTGTAAAAAGTTTATTCATTATACAATTCTATATCTTTGATAAATTTTAAATGAATACAAAAGTAAAGGAACTAATTAAAAACATTAATATTTTTTAACTCCTAAAAGGAATTAAAAAATATTAATATTGAATTTGTTTTGAGATTAATCCAATTTTAGATTTTTTTCTAGCAGCAGTATTTTTATGGATTACACCCTTCTTAACTGCTTTATCAATAATGCTATATAAATTTTTGACTAAGCTTAGAATTTCTAGTTTTAATGTGGATAATTCTTCTCCACCAACATTATTCAATTTTAAAGTTTTGATTTTTAAACTAAATAATTTTGATAATGTTTTAATTGTCGAAGTATAACGTCTGTTAATTAGACGATTTCTTTTACTTTGAGCAACTATTTTTCTATTTTTTTGTTTTTTGTTCATTTCGATTAATTAATTTTTAATTAGTTAAATTAATGATAACATATTAGCCTTTAATAAGCTATAGAATATTAATTTATACAAGTTATTATAAAATTATCTAGATAAGAAAAAAAATTAGTGTTATAATGTTATAATATTAAGTAAAACAAATTGTTTTAAATAGTATATAAATTTAAAGAAACCAAAATTTAACATGGCAAAAAGTAAAGGACCTCGTATAGTTATAACGATAGAATGTACGGAATGTAGACAAAATGAGAATAAACGTTCTCCTGGTGTGTCTCGTTATTTAACATCAAAAAATAGACGTAATACTCCTGACAAATTAGAAATTAAAAAACACTGTCGCTACTGCAATAAACATACTATTCATAAAGAAATTAAATAATTAAAAAACTAGGACACTATGAATTATTGGAACAAAGATAAAAAAACAAATACAAATCCTACATTTAAAAAACGTAACAACTGGAATCAAAGTTTAAAAGCTACAACACCAAAAGTAAGTAAAACTAAAAAGATTAGAAAAAGTCTTCAATATTTATTAATTTTGAAAAAATTCAACAATGTAATTGATTACAAAAATATTAAATTATTAAAAGCTTTTTTAACAAAATATGGAAAAATTCGTTCGAGAAGAAAAACACGTGTAAGCATTCAGCAACAACGTGCGGTTGCAAAAGCAATTCGAAAATCAAGATCGTTAGGTTTAATTCCATTTACGTGTGATGTAAAAATTTAAAACATGAGAAAAGCAAGAAGCAATAATAACTTTATTGATAAAACGTTTACAATTATTGCCGATGTTATTCTAAGAGTTTTTCCAGCAAGTAAGCAGGAAAAAAAAGCATTTTCATATTATTTAAATGGCTTATCTGCTCAAGATGAAGGTGAATATGCTGAAGCTTTAAATAATTATTATCAAGCTTTACAAATTGAAGAAGATCTTTATGATAGAAGTATTATTCTTTATAATATCGGTCTAATATATTCAAAAAATGGAGATTACTTAAAAGCTTTAAAATACTATTATTTTTCAATTTTTATTAATCCAAGATTTACTTCAGCTTTAAATAATATCGCAGTAATTTATCATTACCAAGGTATTAAAGCTGCTGAAAAAAAATGTTACGGACTCTCTGAATCTTTACTTCAAAAAGCTACTTTTTATTGGACAAAAGTTGTAAAAATTGATCCTAACTCTTATATTGAAGCATGGAATTGGTTAAAAACAACACGACGTGTTAAATTTTAACTAATTTCACTTCATTGAAACACTGTTGATTGTTAATTCGGAAAAATTTTTTTTATTTAATATTAAAACAAAAAATTATGAACGGTTTCGTAACACAAATTATCGGTCCTGTTATTGACGTAGAATTTCCAGAAGGAGAATTACCAAAAATTTATAACTCTTTAAAAGTTGTAAAAGAAAAATCTAAAGAAGTAATTATTGCTGAAGTACAATACTTAATTGGTGAAAATAAAGCTAGAGCAATTTGTATGACATCAACAGATGGTCTTAAAAGAGGAGACAGTGTTGAAGATACAGGATCTCCAATTAAAGTACCAGTTGGTAAAGTTACTTTAGGAAGAATTTTCAATGTATTAGGTGAACCAGTTGACGAATGTGGAGATGTAAAAGCATCAGAAACATACTCTATTCATAGATCAGCTCCTGAATTCGTTGAATTAGAAACAAAACCAAGTATTTTTGAAACAGGTATTAAAGTTGTTGACTTACTAGCTCCATTTAGACGTGGTGGAAAAATCGGTTTATTCGGTGGTGCTGGTGTAGGAAAAACAGTATTAATTATGGAATTAATTAATAACATTGCCAAAGAACATGGTGGAGTATCTGTATTTGCTGGTGTAGGTGAAAGAACTCGTGAAGGAAATGACTTATACAGTGAAATGAAAGAATCTAAAGTTATTGATGCAAGTAACTTTGAAAATTCTAAAGTAGCGCTTGTATACGGTCAAATGAATGAACCACCTGGAGCTAGAATGCGTGTTGCATTAACAGCTTTAACAATGGCAGAATACTTTAGAGATAAAAATAAACAAGACGTTTTATTATTTATTGATAACATTTTCCGTTTTGTACAAGCTGGTTCTGAAGTTTCTACATTATTAGGGAGAATGCCGTCAGCCGTTGGATATCAACCAACATTATCAACAGAAGTTGGTGAATTACAAGAAAGAATCACATCTACAAAAGAAGGTTCTATCACATCAATTCAAGCGGTTTATGTACCAGCAGATGACTTAACAGATCCTGCGCCATCAAACGTTTTCCGTCATTTAGATGCAACAACTGTATTATCTCGTGAATTAGCTGCAAAAGGAATTTATCCAGCAGTAGATCCATTACAATCAAGCTCAACAATGTTACAACCAAGTATTGTATCAAAAACACACTATAAGACAGCTCAACAAGTAAGACAAACTTTACAAAAATATAAAGAGTTACAAGAAATTATTGCAATTTTAGGTATTGATGAATTATCTGAAGATGACAGATTAATTGTAGGTAGAGCAAGACGTATTGAACGTTTCTTATCACAACCATTCTTCGTTGCTGAAGTATTTACTGGTTTATCAGGAAAATATGTTTCTTTAAACGATAGTATCAATGGTTTCTCTCGTATTTTAAATGGTGAATTTGATACATTACCTGAACAAGCTTTCTACTTAGTAGGTGGTATTGATGATGTTATTGCTAAAGCACAAACATTAACTAAATAAAAATTTATTAAAAATATACTAAAAGATTTTTCCTTTATTAGAAATAATAAAGGGAAAATCTTTGGGACCTTTTGGATTCGACATGAAATTTACTTTTATGGACGTGGGTTCAAATCCCACAGGTTCCATTAAAGCTCACAACTTTTAGCATCCATGGCCGAGCGGTTGAAGGCACTGGACTCATAATCCATTTTCCTAGGAACATCACTGGTTCGAATCCAGTTGGGTGTAATTATAATCTTTGTTTTAATCTTGTTGATTTTCCAGTTAATTCACGAACAAAGTAAAGTTTTGCTCTTCTTACTTTTGAAGATTGTTTTTTCGTAATTGAAACAATTTTTGGTGAATTTAGTAAAAACACTTGTTCGACTCCAACACCTTGAACACTACGACGAAGTGTAAAACTTCTACCTAAACCACGATTACTAATTGAAATAACTAATCCCTCGTAGTATTGAGTTCTTTCTTTTTCTCCTTCTAAAATTGTGTAACCAATACGAACAATATCACCAACTTCTAATCTTTTATTGTCATTTGGACTAGTTACTAAATTTGGTTTCAAAAATTTTGATTCAACTAATTTAATAAAATCAATAGAGTGAGTTTTTTCTTTTTTTGTTACTGTATTCATATCCTTTTTGTTATTTGTATTTAATTACGAATATTTCTTGTTTTATATTACTTAAGAAATAATTCTCTTTCCTTAATAATAATAAATATTCGTAATTAAATAAAGGGTTAATATTTAACTAACTTATTTATTTAACGATTGACGTTCTTCTGTATCAACTACTAGAGTTTGAACACTATTTTCAATGTCTTTTACCGATCTCTTTAATTCAGGTAATAATAAATCAAATAAAGAAGATTTTCTCGTGTTATAAAGTACTTCTAATGAAGTTAAATTCGAAATGTATTCACGGGCTAATGTACGAAGATCTTTACCAGTTAATTCTTCAGAAATCATTAATTGATCTACTAATCTTTCTCCACCAGGTCGAATAATTTCTAAAAAGGAAACAACTTCGTTATAAGTAATATCCATGAAATTCGTTGTAAAATTATCAATAATATTATTTAATTCTTGTTTAACATCACTTCCTAAAAAGAATAAATTACGTTGTTGTGCTTGTTGTTTTAATTCTTGTAAACGAGCCATTGCATAACGAAGAACCATACTACGAACTGTTCTTGTTAATTGAGCTAAATCTTGCTGAGCTCCTACAGTACATTCTCCAGTTCCATTAACAATTTCTTCAGCAGCTCGACCTGCAATTGCAATTAACACTTGATTCACAAACTTTTTACGTGAATTGTATTGACTTGGAGAAGGAATTGTCCACGTTGTACCTTGTGTATTTCCTCTTGGTACTAATGTCAGTTTTTCAATTCCGTCATTTTCATTAATTAAACTTGCTACAAAAGCATGTCCCATTTCATGGAAAGCAGTTAATTGGCGACCTTTTACTCGAACAATTTGTTTTCCTTCTAGACCAATTACAATTCTATCAACACTTAAATTAATTTCTTCCATACCAATCGTTGTTTTCTTACGACGAGCTGTTAGAATAGCTGCTTCATTTAATAAATTAGCTAAATCTGCACCTGAAAATCCAATTGTTCTTTGGGCAATTTGAGCAATTGAAACATTTTGATCTAATTTTTTTCCTCTTGCGTGAACTTTTAAAATAGATTGACGTTCTTTTAAATTCGGATTATTAATTGTAATTTGTCTGTCAAAACGACCTGCACGTTTAATTGCTGGATCTAAAATATCAATTCTGTTTGATGCTGCGATTACAATAACTCCAGTATCTGCACCAAAACCATCCATTTCTGTTAAAATTTGATTCAAAGTTTGTTCACGTTCATCGTTACCACCACCCATATTTGTATTTCCTGAACGAGCACGAGCAATAGAGTCAATTTCATCAATAAAAATAATAGAAGGTTTTAATGATCTAGCTTTTTCAAATAATTCTCTTACTCTGGCAGCTCCTACTCCCACTAATAACTCAACAAATTGGGAACCTGAAACTTTTAAAAATGGAACGCCAGCTTCACCTGCAATTGCTTTTGCTAATAAAGTTTTACCTGTACCTGGTGGTCCACCTAATAAAACACCTTTGGGTACAGCAGCACCTAACTTAGAGAAAGTTTCTGGCGCTTTTAAAAATTTAACAACTTCTTTTAATTCTTCTTTAGCTTCTTCATTTCCAGCAACATCTTCAAATTTTACATTTGTTTCATTAACTACGGAAATAACACTTTGATCTAAACCTGTAAAATCAGCAAGTGGATCTGCTGAATCCGACCCTGGATCATATACTTCATTGGAAAACGTAGGCCAAACTTTTTCCATAAGAGATAAAATTTTATCGCTTACAAGAATTGAAAAAACAATTACAATTCCTAGTGTAATAAGTCCAGTTTGATTATAGTTCATTGTGGAAAATTGGTTGTTATCTAAGATTCCAGATAACATAATAGTACTCATCTTCATTTTATGTAATATTTACTTTTAAAATTAAAATATAATGCGTTTAAAAAGTTGCTCCTCAATTTGAATTTTAACTAAATTTTTTAGTTCTTATAAATGTCTATTGTAATAAAAAAAAGGTTTATAATTCAAGAGATAAAAATTTTTAGTAAAATTATTGTTTAAATAAAATTTATATTAGAATAATAAGTACATTAAAAAAATTAATTAAAAATATTTTCAATATTTTATGGTACAAAAAGGATCAAAAGTTCGTATTTTACGTAAAGAATCGTATTGGTTTAATAAACTTGGAGTTGTAGTAAGTGTTGAAAAATCAACAGCAATCCGTTATCCAGTAGTTGTACGTTTTGAATCAGTGAATTACAGTGGAACAAATACAAATAACTTTTCATTGATTGAATTACAAGATTTAGGAAGCTCAGACAGTTAAAACAAAAATGGGGAGATATCATTTGTTGATATCTCCCCATTTTTTACTTTTAAGGTTAATTTTCTAATGCGCTCCAATCTACATCAACATTTTCTAAAATTAATGAAGAATTGTAAATTTGAAGAATAATTAGTAAAAATACTAAAAAGAAAGCCATGAAAAGTCCCATAACAGGAGTTGTACCCCAATTTGGTGCTACTTTACCATATTCAATATTTAAAGGCTTAAGAATTTCACCTAAACGAGTTTTTAATGCCATATAAAGTTTTGTACAATTAAAATAATAAATTTTTAAAAATTAACCAAAATCTAAAAACATAAGTATGAATCTAGATACTGCATTAATTGCGTTTGGGATTGCATCATTGACAGTGTGTTTAACATTGTTAACGATTTATAGTTCGTTTGGACCAGGATCTGAAAATCTTATTGATCCGTTTGAAGAAGATGATGACTAGTTAATAAATCTACTTTCTGCAACTCTTTAACTATTTCTAATAATTTTAGGAGTTTCACGGAAAAACACAGAAAAGAATAGGACCATTAAAGTACCTACTAATAAAAACGTGTAAACTAAAGCTTCCATAGTTTTTGATAAAAATGTTAGTTATTTCAAATTAATTTTCTGTAATTTACAGAAAATTAACTTTTTAATTAAATTCAAATTATTGTATCGAAAAGTTAAACACTACCTTTACGAGGAGTTGATCTGTCACCAATTTTCTTGAATGCACCGAATTCAACTTGTTCTGTTACTTCTGGTCCAATACCAGTAAATACATCTCTAAAGATTGTTCTAGCACCATGCCATAAGTGACCAAAGAAGAATAATAATGCAAAGTTAGCATGACCAAAAGTATACCAACCTCTTGGACTACTTCTGAATACACCATCTGATTCTAAACTTGTTCTATCAAATTCGAAAACTTCTCCTAATTGAGCTTTACGAGCAAACTTCTTAACTGTCGGTGCATCTTTAAATGTTTGACCATTTAATTTTCCACCATAGAAACTTACATTTACTCCAACTTGTTCAATACTGTATTTAGATTCAGCTCTTCTGAATGGAATATCCGCACGAATAATACCATCTTTATCAACTAAAATAACAGGGAATGTTTCGAAGAATGCTGGCATTCTACGTACACTTAATTCACGTCCTTCACGATCACGGAAAATTGGATGTCCTAACCATGCTTCAGCAATACCATCTCCTTTGTTCATTGGACCTGAACGGAAAAGACCACCTTTAGCTGGATTGTTACCAATATAATCATAGAAAGCTAATTTATCAGGAATTTGAGACCAAGCTTCTGTTTCAGAAACACCTTTAGCAACAGATACTTCAACTCTTCTTTCAATTTCTTGTTGGAAGTAGCCACTATCCCATTGGTAACGAGTAGGCCCAAATAATTCAATTGGAGTTGTTGCAGAACCGTACCACATTGTTCCTGATGTAATAAACGCAGCGAAGAATACAGCAGAAATACTACTTGAAAGAACTGTTTCAATGTTACCCATTCTTAAAGCTCTGTATAAACGTTGAGGAGGTCTTACTGTTAAGTGGAAAATACCAGCAATAATTCCTAATGTTCCAGCAGCAATATGATGAGATGCAACTCCACCTGGATTGAATGGATTAAATCCTTCTGGTCCCCAAGCTGGTGCTACTGGTTGAACGCGTCCTGTTAAGCCAAACGCATCTGATACCCAAATACCAGGACCAAATACCCCAGTTACATGGAATGCTCCAAATCCAAAACATAAGATTCCTGAAAGGAATAAATGAATTCCAAAGATTTTAGGTAAATCTAAAGCTGGTTCACCTGTACGAGGATCTTGGAATAAATCTAAATCCCAGTATACCCAGTGCCAGATAGCAGCTAAGAATAATAAACCAGATAAAACGATATGTGTTAAAGCAACACCTTCAAAACTCCAAATACCTGGTGTAGTTGAACTTTCTCCTGTAATTGTCCAACCGCCCCAAGATTCTGTAATCCCTAAACGAGCCATGAATGGCATTACGAACATACCTTGTCGCCACATAGGATTTAAAACAGGATCTGACGGATCAAAAATAGCTAATTCATAAAGAGCCATAGAACCGGCCCAACCAGAAACTAAAGATGTATGCATTAAATGAACAGCGATTAATCTTCCTGGGTCATTCAGTACAACTGTATGAACACGATACCAAGGTAAAGCCATGTTTTTAATTTTATTAGTAAACTAAAATAATTATTCCTTTCTTAATTCTCAAATTTTTACATTATTGTAAAAACTCTATTTACATTTTATATTATAGAATTTATTCTGATTTTATTCGGTTTTGAAATTTTAAGTTATAGAGCTTTTTTGTAAGCTAAATAAGCAACAACCGCAGGTCCCATTGAAACAATAATAAATACAGTTAATAATTGACTAATTGCGTTAAAGTTCATTTCAGTAAATTTATTTCCTTTCATTCATCATTTAATACACTCGATGATTATAATATCACGCAATTTTAGCTTTTCTGGAAAAAAACAAAATTCGGAATTATAATTAAATTTATTAATTAGGATCACTAACTCAATGGTAGAGTACTCGGCTTTTAACTGATTAGTTCTGGGTTCGATTCCCAGGTGATCCATTTTTTATTTTCTTATACTCTCTTATTTTAAATTAATATTTCTTGACAGATATTGATTTTCTAATAATTGTAAATAAAAGTTTTCTGAAATTCCATTAAAAATACTATTTTCTTTCGTTTTTAAAAGATTTAAATAAATATTTCCTATAATCAGAGGATCTTCGGAATCTTTTAATAAATTTAGTTTCATTACTTTGTTTCTAGTTTTTGTATCTTTTTTTAAAAACGAGTAAATAATAGAAACTAATTCTAAATCTTTTTTATTTGTAAATGAACTAAAAATATTTTTGATCTTAGTTAAATATATAATATTGTCAAAATAACTTTTTAAAACTTTAAACAAAAAAAAGTTTACTGCAAAAATAGTAAAAAAATAAAGAAGCGCTAAACTTAATTCTGTACACATTAATGTTTAAAAATAATTAAATATATTTATGGAAAAGTGTTATATCACTATAGTATAATCAATTTAGAAATAATTCAAAAAGTTTAATTTTAATAATTATTGACATTGAATATAAATCTATTATATAATATCTAATGTTTAGCCCCCATCGTCTAGTGGCCTAGGACACTTCCCTTTCACGGAGGTAACAGGGATTCGAATCCCCTTGGGGGTACTTTTTAAAGAGATCTTAAAAAATTTAAGATCTTTTTAAACTTTTAATAACTTTTAAAATTTTCATTTATGTTTTTGTAA
>Ga0209550_10002188_pt1 | contig 18804 bp, 19 predicted proteins | sample LauGreSuBDMM15SN_2_FD_187567 | JGI IMG/M metagenome (GOLD analysis project Ga0209550, IMG submission 187567) | Freshwater lake microbial communities from Lake Michigan, USA - Su13.BD.MM15.SN (SPAdes) (version 5) | ecosystem: Environmental > Aquatic > Freshwater > Lake | place: Lake Michigan...
AGCGATTTTTCTTTGTTACAATTCTAAAAAATCAATTTAGTTAGAGGATGTTTTGAAAAATTTAAAAGGATTCTTAGTTTAAATAAATTAGTAGTTGACACTTTAAAAAGAAGGTATAGGCAATTTGAAATAATAGTAGTTATAAAGACCCTTGAATAAAAAGTGATAGAAATGTAAAATAATAGCCGTTAAAAAATCAATCCTCCGCGGCTTATGTAAAAAATTTAAAGTAACGCCGCAATTTAATTTCGCATTAATAGATAGTTAACTCTCAAAAAGTTGTAAGCATCCATTCGGTAATGCCCTCGAATAAAAAGTGCTAGAAATTTTAGATATCAGACGTTAAAAAATCAAGGCTGTTTGAGCGAGCATTCCCTTTAAAGAAACTTACTCTACTCGCGAGTTCCTTGATTTTAGGCTGATATTTAATATTTCAGCCTTTTTATTCGCAGGCTTGATTTTTTTTGTTACTTTTTTGCATCAAGGCAAAAAAGTAAAAGCACTCTATTCCGAAAGGAATTTCAGACATAAATTGTTAACTTCATTTTGATTAAAAGCTTTACCGTATGTGAGCTCATGATTTTCTGAGAGACGACTAAATAAAATAAAAAGCGATGTTTTTTAAATGAATCAACAAGACCGAAATCTATGAATTTACAATTCAATGAAAATTATATTCTCGAAAATGACAGAGTAATCCTTAGGCCTTTGGTTGTCGAGGATGTAGAAAATTTACTGCCCTATTCTCTTCAAGAACCTGATCTATGGACCTATTCACTGATTCATGCAATTGGCAAAGAGGGACTAATTAATTATATCAAACTTGCGATAGATGCTAAATTATCAGAAAAAGAATATCCATTTATTGTTTTTGATAAACTAAATAATCAATACGTAGGCAGTACAAGGTTTTATGATATTCAGCTAAATAATAAATCTTTACAGATCGGGTATACCTGGTATGGTCAAAGGTTTCAAGGTACAGGGCTAAATAAACATTGCAAGTTCCTGTTATTGACCTTTGCTTTTGAAAAACTAGGAATGCAACGAGTTGAATTTAGGGCAGACGCTAATAATGAAAGAAGCATCTTAGCAATGAAAGGTATCGGCTGCACAGTAGAGGGTATTTTGAGAAGCAATGGAATACGTGCTAACGGAACCAGAAGAGATAGCATTGTATTAAGTATTTTAAAATCCGAATGGGAGAACGGTTTAAAAGATTTATTAACTAGTCAACTTACAAATTAGTCTGATATTTTTTCATTTCTATAATTTAAAAAATTTTAGAATTAAATGAACACGTCAATAAACATCGATAAATATATTTATGGCTTTCCAGAGACTACTCAAGCAATTCTAACAACGCTAAGATTGGAAATAAAAAAAGCAGCACCCGATGCTGAAGAGGCTATGAAATACGGCATGCCTACGTTTACTTTAAGTGGCAATTTAGTTCATTTTGCGGCGTACAAAAATCATATTGGATTTTATCCTACCCCCTCTGTAATCATTCATTTCTCATCTCAACTTTCAAATTATGTGACTTCTAAGGGCGCTATTCAGTTTCCTATAGGAAAGCCTATTCCTCTTTTATTAATTAGAAAGATGGTTAAGTTTAGACTTAAACAACAGATGGAAAAGAAGCCTAACAAATAACCTTTAATTGTTCGCATTTTCATAATTGGCATAAAAAAATAAACACAATAGCGCTTAGCTTATCTTTGCAGTATGATTAAAAACACTTTGATAAAGGCAACCGAAGCGGGTGCTAGTGAATTACAGCGATTTTTTAATGGTAGTTTTAAAATTACGAATAAAGAAGGAATTAATAATCCAGTAACAGAGGCAGACCACGCTTCTGAAAAAGCAATTTTTGAAGTAATTAGAAAAGATTTTCCGGATCATTTTATTTTAAGCGAAGAATCTGGCGAAATAAAAATGGATAGCGAATACAAATGGATTATTGATCCTATTGACGGCACGGTAAATTTTGCTAATGGAATTCCTCTTTGCTGTATTAGCATTGGATTGGAACACAATGGAACCATCATAATGGGAGCTGTTTATAATCCAAATATGAACGAATTTTTTTTCGCTGAAAAAGGCAAGGGCGCAACACTCAATAATAAACCTATTCAGGTAGGTAATAAATCAGCAGTGATTGATAGTTGTCTTGCCACAGGATTTCCTTACACGTATGTAAATTCACCCAATGGTGGTTTGGAAGTATTTAACACTTTAATTAGAAGAGGTGTTGCCTTGAGAAGAATTGGAAGCGCAGCATTAGACCTATGCTGGGTTGCAGCTGGTCGATTTGATGGCTTTTATGAACATATTTTACAGGCATGGGATAGCGCAGCAGGATTTTTAATGGTAGAAGAAGCAGGTGGAAAGGTGACCGACTTTAAGGGGAACCATTACTCTGTTTACCAGCCTCAATTACTTGCTACCAATGGCAAAATTCATGACGAAATGCTGGAATTAATTAATAATCCATCAGAATGGGATAGCAAAAGGTTGATAGCAAGCTAGCAAAAAATTATATTTTAGTCATCAGTAAACTTTTATTTAATAAAGTTTCATTCTTAATTTAAATTATTTTAAAAACATTTTCATCAATGAGTAACGAGCGCACTGAAATATCTTCACTTGGAGAGTTTGGTCTTATAGATCATCTTACACAAAATAATGAAACCAAACTTGCTTCTACTGTATTGAGTGTAGGTGATGATGCTGCGGTGATTGATCATTTTGGTAAGCAAACCGTTATCACTACCGATATGCTGGTAGAAGGAATTCATTTTGATTTAATGTATACTCCTCTAAAACATCTTGGATATAAAAGTGTAGTAGTAAATCTGAGTGATATATATGCCATGAATGCGGTGCCAACGCATATTACCTTAAGTATTGCATTTAGTAATCGTTTTAGTCTAGAGGCAATGGATGAGTTTTATGAAGGCGTTTATGCAGCCTGTGAAAAATATGAAGTTGATTTAGTAGGCGGAGATACCACTTCTTCTCAAAAAGGATTTGTCATTTCAATTACAGCCATAGGCGAAGTGGCTCCAGATAAATACGTAAAAAGAAGTACTGCTCAAAAAGGAGATCTTTTATGTGTGACTGGTTTTTTAGGAGGTGCATTTTTAGGACTTACCATTTTAGAAAGGGAAAAAAGAATTTTCGCAGAGACAGGCTCTCAGCCCGACTTAGAAGATCAAGCGTTTATAGTAGGTAAACTCTTGAAGCCTGAAGCAAGAAAAGATATCATCGAATTTTTTGCAACAAGTGAAATTACGCCTACTTCTATGATTGATGTAAGCGATGGACTTAGCAGTGAAACACTTCATATTTGTAAGCAAAGCAATCTTGGCTGTATTATTTATGAGGATAAAATACCCGTGCATGAAGAGGCTCGTCAATTTGCATACAAGCTTGAGTTGGATCCTACTGCATGTGCACTAAGTGGCGGAGAAGATTACGAGTTGCTGTTTACATTATCGCAAACGGATTATGATAAAATTTTATTGAACGAACAAATTAGTGTAATCGGTTACATGACTGAGGCAGAGGAGGGAACTCATATATTAACTCGCGGAGGAAACAAACATGCACTGGTTGCTCAAGGATGGAATCATCTCAAGAGCTAATTAATTTTCATTCTTATTAATGCAAAAAGAAAATATCTTACTGAGTCTCATTTGTGTACTGCTATTCACTGGCTGTTTTACAACTAAAAATTTTGATCCAACTAAAAAATTCTCGAAAGAACAATTACAACAGGACTACACACTACTAAGAAATATTTTAGAAAAAAAACACCCTGCACTTTATTGGTACACCCCTAAAGACAGTATGAATTATTATTTCGACAGCATCTATCATGTCATTTCTGATTCCATGACTGAACTTCAGTTCGGTTGGAAAGTGTTGGCTCCGCTAACAAATAAAATTCATTGTGGCCATACGAGTTTTGGAATGAGTAAAAGTTGGAATAAAAATAGGATAGGAAAAAAAGTGCCTTCCTTTCCTTTATTTTTGAAAATTTGGGGTGACACAATGGTGGTAACGGGAAATCTTAATCGAAAAGACAGTCTGTTAAAAAGAGGCACTTTAATAACTTCAGTAAACGGGGTTAGTAATAAAGAGTTGATTTCTCAAATGCTGCAATACCTTCCACTGGATGGATATTCAGAAAATGTAAATTATATCCGCCTTAGCAGTAATTTCCCATTGTATCACCGAAATATTTTTGGGATTTATAAAAATTATGCTGTAGGGTATATTGATGCTGATGGGATTAAAAAAACAGCCATCCTGCCGATGTACAATCCTCTTTCAGATACTGCACGGAGACTACAGAGATTGGTTAAAGAACAGAGGCCACCTAGAAAAAAAATAAAAATTGAAAAAAGAGAATCCGAACGGTCACTGACAATAGATACCACTTTAAATACAGCAACTTTGCTATTGAATACTTTTTCGAATGGAGAATCAAGACACTTGCGTTCTTTTATTAATGAATCTTTTAAAAAGATTAGTAAAAAAAACATTGCTCATTTGATTATTGATTTGAGGAGCAATGGCGGTGGCGATGTGCCAATTTATGTAAAGCTTTTACAATATATTCGTCACAATAAATTTAAAGTGGCAGACACTGCTTATGCAGTTACAAAAAACCTTTCTCCTTTTTCTACTAAAATCAAGCAAGGTTTTTTTAATAACCTTACTCTTTACTTTCTAACTAAAAAACACGCTGATGGCAATTATCATTTTGGATATTGGGAAAGACATTGGTATCATCCTAAATCTAAGCATCACTTTAATGGTCAGGTGTATGTGCTTACGAGCGGCCCTACTTTTTCCGCATCGACTCTTTTTTGTAATGCAGTAAAAGGACAGCAAAATGTTAGGTTGATAGGAGAAGAAACAGGAGGTGGATGGCATGGTAACAGCGGCATACTGATTCCTGATATCACTTTGCCAATCACTAAATTACGGGTTCGCCTACCGTTGTTTAAAATAGTTCAATTTAATCATGTTCCAAAAAATGGCAGAGGGGTTATGCCAGATATTTATATTCCAACTACGCTGGATGGAGTAAGAGAAAACATAGACAGAAAAATGCAAACAGTAAAAGAAATGATTAGGGTTTCCAATAATGCAGATCGAATAAAATTATCTAACGAAAATTAAAATCATCCGCATCTTTCCAAAAAGGAAATTTATTTCTTACTTCATTCAGCCACTCTTTTTGAAGAGTGATAGTAAAAATATCCTCCTCGTCAACCATGTGATAGAGTACTTCACCTAAAGGGTCAATCACTAAACTATTTCCGCTGTGACTAATATTATTTCCATCCATGCCTACTCGGTTTACGCCAATCACATAACATTGGTTTTCGATAGCCCTTGCGCAGAGTAAGGTTTTCCATGCATGGCTTCTTCGTTCTGGCCAGTTGGCTACATAAATTAAAACATCAAATTCAGGTCTTATATCATCAGCAGAATGAATTTCTTCCCCTATGGATTTTTCAATTGGTGTAATTCTATTTCTAGCCCAAACGGGAAACCGAAGATCATAGCAAATTTGTAAATTAATTTTCCAACCTTTAACGGATGCGATTAGCCGCTTATTTCCAGCAGTGTAATGTTTGTCCTCTTCTGCAAATCCAAATAAATGCCTTTTGTCGTAGTAACCATATTCTCCATTGGGCAGCATCCAGATGAGCCGGTTGTAATATTTGCCTTCTTCTTCAATTATCAAACTTCCTGTTAGAATGATTTTATTAGCGGATGAAACCTCTTTCATCCATTGTACCGTTTCACCTTCCATGGTTTCTGCAAACAATTTAGGTTGCATACTAAAGCCGGTAGTAAACATTTCTGGCAGTACAACAATTTCAGTTTTTTCTTGAAGGCTATTTATTTTTTTTGACAGCAACTGTAGGTTAGCGTTTTTATTTTCCCAAATAAGATTGGTTTGCAAAGTGGTAATAGTAAGGGGCGCCATGAAAAGGTATTTGATAACAAATGTACAATATAGGGATTAACAAATCTTTCGTTTTATTTTATCATATCATTCATTATCTCTTGGATCAAGTTACTCTCAAAGCCTTTCAAACTTAAATGGCTATGTAGCTTTTTCTTTTTGATAAATATATTTTTTTCGCTTTTTAAGGATTTAAATTTTAATTCTGCTAATTTAGACAAGGTGGCAAAGTAATCGGAGTTATTAATGGTGGAAATCGCTTTTTTGATACAGTATTCACTCACATTTTTTTTCTTTAATTCATATTTGATTTTAATTCGACCCCATTGTTTTATTCTAAACTTCCCTCCGGCAAAATGAATTGCAAATCGCTCTTCATTTAAAAAATTTTCTTCAATCAGTTTACTGATTATTTCTTCAGCGTCCTTTGCCGAAAGTCCAAATCCATGTAATTTTTCTTTTATTTCGCTGTGGCAGCGCTCTTGGTAGGCACAAAAATGCTTTATTTTGGGAAGCGCTTGTTGAGGAGTGAAATTTTGTAATTGCATAAGCTACAAAATTAGCCGCAGGCAGATATAATCCAATGTTTATTTCCAATCGATAACCGATTCACCCCTGAAATCTACCAGTGTTAAATTCTTTAGTGAAACAGGGATGATATTTTAACTTGTATGAAAGATAACCACCAAACGAATAAGAATTTTTTTATATATTTACTCGTTTATATTAGAGTTAGTCACATTGCGACGGAATGTTGATATTATCTTGTTTGATTAGCCACAAAGATTTTATCTTTGATAATATATAAATCAATATTATGAAGTTTATCGTTTCTTCTTCTGCCTTACTTAAACAATTACAGCTGATTAATGGCGTAATTAATGCCAATACCGTGTTACCTATCTTAGAAGATTTTCTATTTGAGATTGAAAGAAATAAGTTAACCGTGGTGGCAACTGACTTAGAAACTGTGATGAAGGTTCATCTAGAAGTGGAAGCTAAGGACAATGGTAAAGTTTGTATTCCTGCTAGAATATTAATGGATTCATTAAAGAACATCGCAGAGCAACCATTAACTTTTACAATAGATAAGAATTTCGGAATTGAAATAACTAGTGATAATGGAAAATATAAGGTGATGGGTGAAAATCCAGATAATTTTCCAAAAGAACCAGTAGCGGATGACGCAAATTCTTTTAAAATGACTTCTTCTGCTTTGGTCTCTGCAATTAACAAAAGTCTGTTTGCGGTAAGCAATGATGATCTTCGTCCAGCGATGACAGGTGTATTTTTTGAATTAGATAAAAAAGGACTTACCTGTGTTGCTACCGATGCGCATCGTTTGGTTAAGTACAAAAGAAAAGATGTTAGTTGCCCAAAGTCGGATACATTCATCGTGCCTAAAAAGCCACTAAATCTTTTAAAAAGCGCGATGCCTGATAATGATGATGAACTGACGTTGTCGTATAATAGCAATCATTTGTTTGTAAAGCATGGAGGAACAGAATTGGTTTGTAGATTGATTGACGCACGTTTCCCTGATTATAAAGTGGTAATACCGGTAGACAATCCTTATAAATTGGTTTTGAATAAAAATGATTTTCAAAGTGCGCTTCGCCGAGTGAGCATATTTAGTAATAAAAGTACCAATCAGGTTGCGCTTACTATTAGCGGAAGCGAATTGCAGCTTGCTGCTCAGGATATTGACTTTAGTTTTGAAGGAAACGAGAGAATGAGTTGCCAATATGATGGAGAAGATTTACAAATTGCATTCAATGCAAAGTTTTTGATAGAGATGCTCAATGCTGCCGAAACTCAAGATATTATCATTGAACTAAGCACTTCCACCAAAGCGGGTATTATTAAACCAACAGAAATGGATGAGAATGAAGATTTACTGATGTTGGTAATGCCACTGATGTTGAACAGTTAATTTTTCTTCTCAATCAGTTAATATTTTTGATACTGCAGGATTTGCTAAAAGCAAATCCTGTTTTGTTTAAAGAAAAATACGCGCCCTCGAATTTCCAAAGACTTCTTCGCAGATTTTTGGACTAAAAAATTTACCTAAAAACTATATTCGTCTATTCATGCTAGTGAGTGGATTGTATTTAAGTGAAAGAGAGAAAAAATCTACTTGCAGGTTTTAAATAGCTATTCTCATTAATTTTTGTGACCTTGTGGTCTAAATTATATTGTTATGGTACTAATCATTCTGGGAATCATTCTTTTTATTGTTGCTACGATTGTAGTAAAAAACAATTCCGCCTTGTCTAAATTTGAAAGGGGAGGCAAGACGATATCAATTGTGTTAATTGCGCTTGGTATTATGAACTCTTGCGTTAAACAAATTGATGCGGGAGAGATAGGGGTAAAAATATTATTTGGGAGTATTCAAAAAGAGGTGATGTTAAGCGGCCTTCATTTTATAAATCCTTTATTGGATGTAAAAAAGTTGGATGTAAAAACACAAAACTATACGATGAGTGGAGTGCACGATGAAGGGGATAAGGCAGGAGATGATGCAATTAAAGTGTTAACGAGTGATGGCTTGGAAGTAACTATCGACCTTACTGTTTTGTTTAGGGTAGTATCAATTGATGCCCCGAGATTACTAGGTGAAACAGGTGCTGATTATCGCGATAAAATTGTTCGTCCAATTACTCGTACAAAAATTAGAGACAATGCGGTGTATTACCAAGCGGTGGATTTATTTGGTGCAAAGAGAGATGAATTTCAGCAAAGAATTTATAAAACTATTGAAGACGATTTTAAGAAGCGGGGCTTAATGTTGGAACAGCTGCTTGTGAGAAATATCACATTGCCTAACTCAGTTAAAGCTTCGATAGAATCAAAAATTAATGCTGAGCAAGATGCAAAGAAAATGGAATTCGTATTGCAGAAAGAAAAGCAGGAGGCAGAAAGGAAAAGAGTAGAAGCGCAGGGTATTGCCGATTATCAAAAAATTATTAACACTGGCCTTACCGATCAACAATTACAATATGAACAGATAAAAGCAATGCAGGCCTTGGCACTTAGCCCTAATGCTAAAGTAATTGTCATGGGAAAAGGAAACACTCCATTGATTATTGACGGAAAATAATAAGTTTATTTATTTAGTTTATAAAAATCTAATTTTTAAGGCACACCTTAAAATCCAATTGGCATGGATCTCGTAACAGTAAAAACATTTGACAGTTATTTTTCTGCCAATATTTTTTTAACCAAATTACACGCTGAAGGAATTGAGTGTTATTTAAAAGATGAATATACAGTAACCTTGGATCCAATTTTATCGAATGCTATAGGAGGAATTAAATTGGTGGTAAAAATAGCTGATGAGTCTTTGGTAAAGGAATTGTTAGAGCGCTACGAATTAGATTATATAAATGCTGCAACTTGTCCTAAGTGTAGTAATAGTAATTTTACTTATATCACAAAACCAGGAGCAACGAATTATTTAACTGCTTTGTTCACATGGATATTTTCCAGTTATGCAGTAGCACCATATTATGTGTATCACTGTGAAAACTGTGGTTATGAATGTGATCGACTCCCTGAAAAAATTGAAGAGGAGCGGATAGACTAGATGGATGTTTACCTGACATTTTCAATTAAAAAGAAATACGTAATTCCTAACTTTGAGCATATTAATTTTTAGTAATGAATAAAATTGCACTTATACCTGCTCGTTATGCAGCTACTCGTTTTCATGCTAAGCTGATGCAATTGCTTGGCGATAAAACCGTTATTCGGCACACCTATGATAATACAATTGCTACAGGCTTATTTGATTCAGTAATCGTGGTAACGGATAGTGATATAATTTATAATGAAATTGTTGACAATGGAGGTAAGGCAATAAAAAGTATTCGTGAACATGAGAGTGGAACTGATAGGATTGCTGAAGCGGTAGCTGGAATGAATGTTGATATTGTAGTAAATGTTCAAGGAGATGAACCATTTGTAAAAAAAGAGCCGCTAGAAAAGCTATTGAATTTATTTAAAGGGTCTCCAGGAAAAAATGTACAAGTGGCCTCTTTAATGCAGATCATGACGGATGCTAAATTGATTGAAGACCCTAATTATGTGAAAGTGGCTGTTAATAAAAATATGGAGGCATTAATGTTCAGCAGGAGTGTTATTCCATATCACCGCGATAAACAAGCTGTTGCAGTTTATTATGAACATATTGGTGTTTATGCTTTTCGTAAGCAAGCCCTTATGGATTTTACAAGCTGGCCAATTACCCCACTAGAAGCAGTTGAAAAAATTGAATGTCTCCGCTATTTAGAAAATGGGATCTCTATCAAAATGGCAGTGACAGATTATATGGGAATAGAAATAGACACACCAGAGGATTTAGTTAAAGCGTCCAAACTTTTGTAGTTAAAACAATTAAATCTCTTACACCAATAAATTTTTATTCAAAACAACACCGTTGTAATTATACTTTAAACCATTTGTTTATTTTATTTTAGTCATCTAAAGTTAAACAATAGTGGAAAAAAGAAACCCACAATAATGGTCCATAAAATGTAAAAAGGAATAAAAGAAGCAATTGCATTTTCAACACTGCTGATATCAGATTTTTTTAAAACAGTTTTAAACAGCTGGAAGGATATCCAAAATAGATTGGTCAACATCAATAGGTTTGCTCCTACAACGGCAAGCCTATTGGGAGTGATTCCCAAAGTAGAAATTCTAAATAAAATGGCAGAAAGGGCCATGCAACTTACAATTACTGTTACTACTGATAAAGCAAAGAGAATGATACCGCTAACTTGACTGATATTTTGATTTGTTGTAGTTGAAACTGAAAATAGAATAATCGCTATCACTCCTATTAGCAGACCATTAAAAAGCATTAAAAAATCTCTGTCATTATATAGGTTTTTACCAGAAAATAAAATTGCTATCAAATAAACGACCACAGTAATTAAAACTAATGGACTGAATATTTTAGCAATTACGGGTGAAACTTTATTGACTAATTGAGGATTTGTCTGTGTTAGGAAAGTACCAAGTATTGGAATGATGGGAAGGCAAAAAATTACAACGTGTTTGAAATAAAATTCATTTATATCAAATCCAATGACAGTGAAGAGCCCGATTGTAATTGCAGTAAGCACTGCCCCGGTAATTAAAATGAGACCAGACATGATTAATAATTCACCATTATATCTTAGAAATTCAATTCGTTTACGATTGTCATTTAAGGAATTTCCAACGTAACTAAATCCTACCACAGTCCATAAAAAAATAGGTATGTGAAAGAGGGATAATATTAAAGTATTGCTGTTATTGTTAGCCGGTAAAAGATTAATAAAAATTAAAGTAATTAGAAAAATAACTCCAGTAATAATAATTTTCTTTTTTGGAAGACGGTTCTTCCAGCAAAAGTAGGTTGCTAAAATTGAAAAAATAATTAGCGAAATATTTCTTGTATAAAAAAATTCCGAATCAATTTTAAAAAAAGAAGGAATGGAAGCTAAGCAACCAGCTATTAAAGAAAGAACTAATACAAAAATAAATTCTTTCTTGCTACCCCAAGATATTTCTGAACCTTGATAATTTAGTCTTTCATCCCAATACTGTAAAAGTTTATTTTCGTTGTGTTCTTGGAAAATCAAATTGAACTCAGCCTTGAAAGATGTTTTATTATCTTGATAAAGCTTTTCAAGTTGTTTGGGATCATCAAGGTGATTTAATATTTCATTTCTCATTACTATTCTACTTTTAAAGATGATAAAATGTTGAATTGATTAGGAATGTAGCAATATTTAAAATCATCAATTCGTAATTGGTAGCTTTTGAAGTTACAGCTTTTGAGGAAAAGAATTACGGCTAGTTTAAATCCGACTTTTAAAATAGGAAAGTTTTAACAGTGTAATTGAATTAAAATACAATAACTATTTCCATTTTTCTAATAAAAATCCTGCACTGCCACCAAGAGGGTCTGTTAAGGGAATGGCTACTTTAGATATATTATTTATGATTGTATTTCTTTCTCCTTCCTCTAGTCCAGTTTTTAAGTCCCAACTATTTCCATTAGGATAACCTCCTACAAACTGATAATTTGAATGCTCAGTAATACTATAATGACCCACTCCAGCAGGTATTACTATAACATCGCCTGTGGAAAGAGTAAAAACTTCTCCATTTGATCCACCAATTTTTAATTTGACTTCACCAAATCCTAAACCAAGCACTTCATGCGTATTACTATGAAAATGGTCATAGGGTAAAATGGTAGCCCGCCAATTATTTAGCCAATTGTTTTTGATAAATTGAGCCTCCAGCCATTCAGAAGAGTCTGGTAAGTTGATAACACTTTTGTAAAGAATTACTGGCAATGAACTATTGGGTATGATTCCATCGTCTTTAAAATAAAATGTATTGGCTACTTGCATGGACAATTGTTAATTAGGATGAAATTTTATTTACCCGAATTCATTTTAAATAATTTCAAATAAAAAAACGTTATTCAATCGCACTGATAAATTTTTTCATTTCTTCCATTGTACCGACTGTAATTCTAGTCCACTTTCCTTGTTCTTCATAAATTTTAGTTCCAATGATGTTGTTGTTATTCAGTTGCTCAAAAAAATCTTTTTTATAATTTGTTAGTGAGAAGTAAATAAAGTTTGTATTAGAAGGAATGCACACAAGATTTAATTTTTTAAGATTTTCAATTGTAAATTGTCTTGCATTTTTATTCAAAGACAAAGCGTCTAATACAAATTTTTCGTCATTCAATGCTGCAAGCGCTGCGGCTGTAGATGCTACACTTATACTACCACTTGCCCAAGACTTTAATTCGCTAAGTTGTTCAATAGTCTTATTATTTGCAATTGCATAGCCAATTCTTGCACCTGCTAATCCATAAATTTTTGAAAATGTTTTTGCAATGATTACATTTTTATTTTCAATTGCAAGAGCGCTTAAAGATTCCTGATTAGTATAGTCAATGTAGGCTTCATCAATTAGCACAATCGATTTTTTGCTAACTTCATTAATGAATTTAATAAGGTCAACTCTATCAGCAATTGACCCAGTGGGATTGTTAGGATTACAAATATAAATTAACCTTGTATCTGATTGAATAGCTGTAAGCATTGCACCTAAATCAAGCTGCTTACTTTTTGTTAGGGGGACAGTAATTTTTTTAAGTCCCAACTTTTCGGCAGCTTCTGTCCAATAAGAATAACTTGGATCTGCAATTAGAAAACTACCTTTTTTTGAAGATGACAATCTTGTTACTAAATCTAAAATCTCAGTAGAACCAGCTCCCAATAAAATATTACTAGTACTAATATTGTTTTTTTTAGCAACCGCCTTAATAAGTTCAGTAGACAGTTCCCAATTATAACGATTACTAATATTTATATTTTCAATCATTGCAGCTCTTGCTAAAGGAGAAGGTCCATATGGATTTTCATTTGAGCTTAACCTAATTGGCAAATTATTGGCACTATCCTTTGCTAATAAATCTGTAGGGGCTGATATAGCATCAAGATTTGACAGTCCAATCCCTGCAACACTGAGTCCAATTTGCTTTAGCCAATGCCTTCTATTTGATTCTAACATTTTATAGAGTTTAATTTGTTACTACTTGCAAGTACTGATTATTATAATAAATAATTTTAAAAAGCTCCAGTGTCTACGTCTTTAATAAATTTAATAACGCCAGTCATAAATACCTTTTGGTCATCCCACATTGAAAGATGGCTTCCATTAGGGCAATAAAGGAATTGGCCTTTTTTTACCATCTTGCTTTGTTCTTCCATTGCTTTAGGGTCCATTGTATCATGTTTAGCGCCTACCATTAATGTTGGAACAGTTATTTCTTTTAATCTGTTTTTGATATCCCAATTTGCTAAGCGACCACTGATTCCAAATTCGCTCGGACCTTGCATCATAGTATATATTTCGCCGTTTGCATGTTTCATAGAACGGTTAAAAGCATCAGGAAAATCTGTCAAACGGCATAAATGTTCTTTATAAAAATTTGGCATAAGTAATTCCATATAGCGAGGGTTAGCAAAATCTTTTTTTGCTTCTAACTCTTTAACTTCAGCAAGAACTTCTGGTTTCATTTGTTTAGCAAGCACATCTTCTGCATACTTTGCATATTCCGGAGCACTTGCTACCATGTTAGCTACTAACAAGCTCTTTAAGTTCTTTTGGTATTTTAATGCATACTCCATAGCTAAAATGCCACCCCATGAATTTCCAAGTAGGTAGAAATTAGAACTGTCTGCACCTATAGCTTGTCTAACTTGTTCTACTTCTTCAACAAAACGGTCAACTGTCCAAAGGCTGCTATCTTTTGGCTGGTCGCTGTAGTAAGAACCTAGTTGATCGTATTCGTAAAATTCAAATCCTTGTCTTTGAAAAAAAGTTTCAAAGCATTCCATATATTCATGGGTCATTGCTGGACCACCATGAAGTAGAAGAATTTTAATTTTAGGATTACTACCAAAACGTTTTGTCCAAACTTTAAAATCACCAACAGGTGTTTTAATTGGGATCATTTTTACACCAGCCGATTCAATAGAATCTCCATAGTTAAAAAAGTCATTTACCAATGGACCATTTGAAGTTGGATTTTGCTTACAGGAAGCAATTGTTAAAGCGATTGCAATAATAAATAGTAAACGCATAGTTTAAGGGGTTTAAATGTTAACATGAATTTTCAGGCACCTTGTTAAATAAATTTTATTTTAATAGACTAGAAAGATATATTGAATTAAATTACCAGCTACCAATCGCATGAAAAAAGCTTATTTTTTCTTAATAATAATAAAAGTGATATCATCAGGATTGTTATTGCCTCCTAACCATTTATCGGCCTCAAATATAAAAGAATTTTTAATTGCCTCGGCAGATTTAGTCCCCACTGATTCTAAATGATTTTGTACTCGATGATAATCATACATCTCATTTTTGGGATTGGGGGCTTCTGGCAATCCGTCTGTTAATTGCATGAATACATCCCCGGATTCAAAATTTTTCTCAATCGTATCATACATTTCTTTTTTAAGTCCTCCAAGAGGCAGATTCGATTGTTTAATTTCTTCTACTTTTCCAGTTGCCGCCTTAAATAAATAGACAGGTGGCATAGCAGCCGAAGACATAGAAATTTTATTTTCATTGATTTCTACAATATTCAAACTCATTCTTAAAGTACCCAAATCAATGTTTTTGACTACTTCATTTAATTTTTTCAAAATCAAATCAGTCCTAGATTCTGTTATTGTATTTAAACTAGCTTTTGTAACCGAGACCATCATACCTGAGGCTACCCCGTGTCCCGTTGCATCACCACATATTGATAATAGGGTATTGTTTGAAGTAGTAATAAAATCATAATAATCACCTCCTACTTCGGTTGAAGTTTGAATATGCGTAGCAATTTCAATGTCTTCTCTTTGCGGAAGATTCTTAGGCAAAAAACCCAATTGTAAATTTTTGGCTGCTAGTAATTCATTGTTTTTCCTTGCTTCTTCTATTTTACTAAATTTACGTTTTTGGACAGATTTCTGAATAAGTACTATAATTACAATGGACAGTATGAATAAACAGCCTATTACAGCCAATAGTTGCTTTGATTTCTTTTTCTGCTCATCTAGCGCATCATTTTTTTCTTGTTCATTCAACGCAAAATTTTGAGCTTCATAAATATTATTTCTACTATATAGGCTGTCATTAATTTTTTTTGCACTATCCATAAAATGAAAGGCCAACTTATCATTTCCTTTGGAGTTATATATTTTTCCTAAAATGTAATAGGTATTTAAGACGCCTTTGGCATTATTATAGTTTTTTGAAAACTCAATTACCAGATTGCAATATTTCAAACTTGAATCAGGCATATTTAATTTTTGATATGCATCAGCCATACCAAAAGCGCATTCAATCGCTCCTTTTATCCTTTTATTATATAATTGAATAGGTAATGCTTTTTTGTAGTCGTTGATGGCTATTTCATAATTTTTTAATTTAAGATTTAGATTGCCGTCAATAATATAAGGATATCCCCATTGTTTTAAATAGGGGTATTGTAAATTGATCTTCATGATAGTTGGCATCATTTTTTTTGCCCCTTCCAAATTGTCATTAAGGATACAAACATTAGCGTATTCTGTAAGTCTACTTCGCGTTCTATCATCCAAAGCTTTATTTAAAGAAGAATTGGGGTCTAGTAATTCAGGATCTATTCTTTTTAAATATTCTTCAGATTTAGCTTTGTTACCAAGGTTAGCGTATATATAGGCAAGTAAAAAGTAGTTACGATTAAATGGATTTTTGCCGTAAAAGGCATCATTAATGTTTGGCTTAAAATCATTTTTTTGTACATTAATTTTTCTATACTTTAAGGCATCAAATGCATGGTAAAGTGCAGAAGTATAATTTGCAGTATAGGTATTTTCAGCAGATGTAAATCCAGAATAAACAGTTTCAAGAAGTTTAGGATCATTTATTTCTTTTGCCAAAACTTCCGCCTGTTTTAAAAATAGTAAGGATGAGTCTGAATTCCAATTAACTAAGTTAAAAGCAATGCTGATGTATAACTTAGTTTTTACTGATTTGTCTTTTGTGTTTTCTATTTTTTGTAGAGAATCCTTGACGCTAAAATTTGATTGCGCCTCTGTTTGTAATTGAGTCAGCAAAGCAAAAATTAAAAGTACACTTTTTAGAAAATTGAAATTTTTTTTCATAAAATATATTTTTATGTAGTATTTGTCTAGTGGTTTTGCAATCCAATTTTAAGCGGTGGCCGATTTTTTAATAATTTCCCTAAGAATTTTACCTACTCATTAGCCAAAATACTAAGTTCAGTCTTTTAATGGAAAATCATTTTAAATTAGGAAACTTTATTTTTCTTAATAGACTGGCCAATATAAAATATAATAGGAATCAATACTATTCCTAAAGTAAAGGGTAAAAAACCCACCCCTAATCCATTTGACACGCCACTGCTTGTGAGATAAGTAAATAGAATGATATGAGAAAAAATTATCAACAAGGCTATTTTTAAAACTCGCAACATTCTTGTCGCAATGGTGTATTGTTTTTCAGCGTTGTCCTCAGTTATTGAACTGATATAATTAAATGTATGAGGATGTTGATTCAATTTTGTTAAACCGAAATAAACTAATGTCGCTATAATTGGCAAAATTAAAATAGTCAATTTATTTCCGAAACCATCCGGTTGGCCTGAAGCATTGAAGTGGGTTGGAATTACAGTTGGTAGTTTTAAAAAAACAAAAAGGGTTAATCCCCATATAATTATAATTAGTAGCTTACCTGTTGACTCCAATATTTTGTCAAGCGGTGAAAGTGAAACATTAATTTTAGGTCGAGTTTCCATTTTAAAGCTTTAGTGGACTCCTTTTTAAATTTATTTACGTTTTCCATTCTCAAAGCCAATAAATTCAAAATAGCCACCCTTCAATTGATATAAAATATTTTTATTACTAACTTTTCCATTGTTATTTACCACTGGAATATAAATGATCTTCTTTTTTTCATCATAACTAATTAATTCTAAAGGACGTTCAGGTCTATCAGCAACGGTAAAAAAATCAAATTCAACACTGATATTATTTAGTTTTTTTGTTTTGGTTTTAAAAATTTTAACGGTATCAATTAATTGATTTTCTTTAATGTTGAAAGTAGAAATTTGTTGCATCATACTTTTATTAGAAAAAACACCATTGGTAATTGCTAGATAAAATGGCTGGTTATTAATGATCACAGAAAAAATCTTAGAGCAAAAGCTTCCAGGATCGCCTTCTGCATAATGCGGTAAGCTTGAAAAAACTTTACCATTACTTTTCCATTGATAAATAGTTTTAAAGATGTGCATAGATCCGCCTGTCCAAGAATCCCAGCTGTATATTCTAAAATTCTTATCGCCCGAAGTTTTTATCCAGCAAAAATTGCTATCAATAATATTCTCAAAAGAGTAATCTATTGTTGTTGGGTTGTTTTTGATAAATTGAGCAAATTCATTTTCAAACTTTTCTGAATAATAGCTTACGCTATCATAGTTTTCTTGAGGAAAAGAAAGAAGCTTTGAGTAAAGTTTTATAAAGTGAATCTCATTAGACAAGAGATCGTTTTTCTGAGAAAAACTTTTGTTAACTAAAAGGAAGGAAAGCAATAAAAGTGTATACCTTAAATTTCGAAACATAATCATAATAGGGTATAATGACAGTTAATTTAATTTATAGCTAATTAACGCTTTGTGATCGATTTTATGAAATTATGGCATTCTCAGTTGTATAATTTCTATTTTCATATATGGATAATAAGGTAAGATTGATAGCTTTGAATGTACCTCTTCTATATCATTCGCAACAACAACCATGAAAATTCCAGACATATCCAATTTGATAAAAGTATCTACTATTGTTCCATTTTCTTCTAATTCTTTAACTAGAGCCTGTTCTTTAGGCAAAAGTGCCATTCTGGTTTCAGTATCTAATCCTTCTAATAGGATATTTAGCATAAATTTTTTCATTACTCTAATCTTTAGTTTTATTTAAAATTTCTCTGTGAGCACCGTCCCATAGTCCTATCCGTTTCTGTAAGGATTCAATAGTTGCTTTTTCAGCTTCTTCCCAGAATAATGGATTGGTTCCGCATAAGTTGGAAGTCATTTGTAACGCTAGATGACTATGGTGATCACCGTCAACCTCAATATGTCTTTCGAGGTAGTATTTTAAAATTGAGATATCATCTGGAAATTTACTATGAATATCATTTACCATTGAAATAAACATTCCTGGAATTAAGTCCTC